>Ga0247779_1000038_pt1 | contig 119396 bp, 114 predicted proteins | sample UWRJL221509R5_FD_179925 | JGI IMG/M metagenome (GOLD analysis project Ga0247779, IMG submission 179925) | Plant litter microbial communities from Arlington Agricultural Research Station in Wisconsin, United States - UWRJ-L221-509R-5 | ecosystem: Environmental > Terrestrial > Plant litter >... | reverse complement strand
CGCGCCCAGCCGAAGTCGTACTCGACATCGGCCGACAGCAGCCGCGTCTTCACCGAATACGGCTCGCGCGTGTCGAGTTCGCGCGCCAGCTCGCCCACCACCGGCCGGCCCGTCGCCGGGTCGTAGTCGACGGTGTCGGTGCCGTCGCGTTTGATGTCCTGCGTGGTCGCGGCCAGGCGCACCTTCAGCTTCGAGGTGGGCTCCAGCAGCAGCGACAGGCGCGCGCCGCGGGTGTCGCCCGCATTGGTCTTGTCGCCGGCGGCCAGGCCGGTGGCCTTGATGAAGCCGCCGTCGTGGTCGTTGAAGGCGGCGATGCGCAGGCCAGCCACGTCGGTGGCCAGCGGCACGTTCAGCACCACGTTCTCGGTGTGGCCGATGCCGCCGTCCTGGATGCTGCGCACGCCCAGGCCGACCTTGCCGGAGAAGGTGGAGGTGTCCGGCTCGTTGGTCACGTACTTCAGGAGGCCGCCCATCGCGCCGGCGCCGTACAGCGTGCCCTGCGGGCCGCGCAGCACTTCCACGTGGTTCAGGTCCAGCAGCGAGAGGTCCAGCGCCTGCACGCCGCCGTGCACGAAGGCGCTGCTGGAGCCGAAGGCGACCTCGTCCACGTACATGCCGACGGTGGCGATCTGCTGCTCGCCGTTGCTGACCCCGCGCATCGTCACCGAGCCGCGGCCGGGGCCGCCGTCGGTCTTCACGTCAACGCCGGGCAGGCCGCCGATGTAGTCGGCCAGCGTGTTGGCGCCGGACTGCTCCAGCGCGGTGGCGCTGAGCGTCTCGACGCGCAGCGGCACGTCGCGCAGCGGTTCGCGGCGGCGCGTGGCCGTGACGGTCACCACCTCCAGTGTGTCGCGCCCTGCGGCGGGCTTGCTGGCCGCCGGGGCGTCCGGGGCAGCGGGCGCATCGCCGCCGGCTTGTTGCGCCCAGGCCGCCGACGCGCACAGCGCACCGAGGCAGGGGACGAGGAGCGTCGCAAGCTTGCGGAGCTTGAGGACGGGAGGAGGGAAGGGGGACCGGCGCATCTGCATCTCCAGGTTTGGCGGATACATGGGACGTTGTTTATGACTATAGTTTCCAATTCGGAAAATTCTTTCCCATTGGTGTAAACCTTAGATCGATACGGCAACTAGGGCATTCCGCGGACCTGAGGACGTGCGCTGCTGCCCTATGATGGTTTCCACACACCATCGAGAGACATGGCCACTCCCAATCCCGGCGATCACATCCGCAATGTCCGCAAGCGCCTCGGACTGACCCTGAGCGAACTCGGGGAGCGCACGGGCCTGGCGGTCTCCACGCTTTCCAAATTGGAAAAAGGCAATGTGTCGCTGTCCTACGACAAGCTGATGCTGCTGAGCCGCGGCCTCGGCGTGGACATGGCCGAACTGCTCAGCGACGCGCCGGGCGCGCGCCCGGCGAACAGCGGCGGCAGCGGCCGGCGCGTCGTCCATCGCGCGGGCGAGGGGCAGCTCGTGCAGACGCAGAGCTACCGGCAGCTCTACCTGGCCTCGGAGCTGCTGAGCAAGCGCTTCACGCCGATGGTCGTCGAGGTGCACGCGCGCACGATCGACGAGTTCAAGGCCGAGTTCGGCGACCTGATCCGCCATCCCGGCGAGGAGTTCGCCTACGTGCTCGAAGGCGAGATCGCCTTCCACTCCGAGCTGTACGCGCCGGTCGCGCTGAAGGCCGGCGACTCGATCTACTTCGACAGCGAGATGGGCCACGCCTACCTGAAGGCGGCCGACGCCCCCTGCCGGCTCGTCGCCAGCTGCGCGCCGCGCTCCGGCGCGGGCGAGCTGCCGCTGGTGCAGCAGTTCATGGAGGTCTCGCAGCGCCAGGCGGAAGCGCCCGCGCCGAAGGCGAAGCGGCCGGCCGTGAAGGCCGCCGTCAAGGCGCGCACGCCGGCGAAGCGCTGATCAGGCCTCCACGCGCCGCAGCATCGGCGCCACCGCCAGCAGCGCAGCTCCTGCGCAGCCGCTCAACACCGCCATCGCCACGAAGAAACCGCTCGGCCCCAGCGCATCCCAGCCGCGCCCGACGACTCCCGCCAGCAGGTTGCCGCCGAAGGAGGCCAGGAACCAGGCCGCGATCACCGTCGCACCCATGCCGGCCGGCGCCAGCCGCGCGAACAGGCCCAGGCCGACCGGCAGGATGTAGAGCTCGCCCAAGGTGTACAGCGCGAAGAACACGAGCAACCAGATTCCCGCGACCGTCTGCCCGCCCGCGGCGACCAGCGCCAGCAGCAGGTAGGACAGGCCCACGCCGCCCGCGCCCAGCGCCATCTTCACGAGCGACGAGGGCTCCCGCCCACGCGTCGCCGCGCGCCGCCAGCCGGCCACCACCAGCGGCGTGAACAGGAAGACGAACAGCGGGTTCAGCGACTGCATCCAGGTGACGGGCACGAGGAAGCCGAGCACGTGGCGGTTCACCTGCGTATCGGCCCAGACGGCCAGCGTGTTGCCGCTCTGCTCGTACGCGCTGCGGAACACGATCACGGCCAGCCCGACCAGCAGCAGCGGCACGAAGCTGCCGGCCTTGCCGCCCGCGGCCTTCGGGGCGGCGGCGACAGCCTGCTGCCGATCCGGCGGCAGGTGCCTGCCGTTCAGCGCGTAGATCGCCAGCCCCAGGCACATGCCCACGCCCGCCGCGCCGAAGCCGACGTGCCAGCCGTACAGCTCGCCGAGCGTCCCGCACACCAGCGGCGCCAGCAGCGCGCCGAGGTTCACGCCGACGTAGTAGATGTTGTAGGCGCCGCCGCGGCGCGGGTCGTCCGCGGCATAGAGATCGCCGACCTGGCTCGGCAGGTTCGGCAGGAACAGGCCATTGCCCACGGCGATCAAGGTCAGCGCGAGGAAGAACAGCGCCTCCGAGGCCATCGCGAAATGGCCCAGCGCCATCAGCCCGCCGCCGATCAGGATCGCGCGGCGCCGGCCGAGCCAGCGGTCGGCCGCGTAGCCGCCGAAGATCGGCGTCAGGTAGACGCCGCCGGCGTACAGGCCGTAGATCAGCGAGGCATCGGCCTGCGAGAAGTGCAGCTGCTTGATCATGTAGTAGACCTGCAGCGCGCGCATGCCGAAGAAGGAGAACTTCTCCCACATCTCGGTCAGGAACAGCACGGTCAGTCCGCGCGGCTGGCCGAACAGCGTGTTGTCGCGTCCGCCAGCGGCCGTCGTCGAAGGGATCACGGGTTCTCCACGATATTGCTCATCGATTGTCTGGATGGTACATTGATTTTCCAAAATGGAAAATTCAGAGATGTCCAGCGAAACGAAGACGACGAGAAACGTGGACTGCATCGTGATCGGGGCGGGCATGGCGGGAGCCTCGGCTGCCGCCTCGCTGTCGGCCGAGACCGAGGTCGTGATCCTCGAAGCGGAGGCGCAGGCCGGCTACCACTCGACCGGCCGCTCCGCCGCGCTGTACTCCGCGCTGTACGGCAATGCGCCGGTGCGGGCTCTGACCCGGGCCAGCCTCGGCTTCTTCCGCGAGCCGCGCGAGCAGCCCTACCTGCGCAAGCGCGACACCCTGTTCCTGATCGGCGCCGGCCAGCAATCCGCCGCCGAGGCCTTCGCGGCGGATGCCGACATCCGCGAGCAGACCGTGGTGCTCGGCGAAGACGAGGTGATGGCTCGCGTGCCGATCCTGCAGCGCGAGCGCGTGGCCGGTGCGCTGCTGGACCTGGGCTCGGCCGACATCGAGGTGGACCTGGTGCACCAGGGCTTCCTGCGCCAAGCCCGCGCCCAGGGGGCGGAGCTGCATCTCGGCGCGCCGCTGCTCGGGCTCGCGCGCGACAGCGGCGTCTGGATCGCTCGCACCGCGCAGGGCAGCTTCCGCGCGCCGGTCGTCGTCAATGCGGCCGGCGCCTGGGCCGACGCCGTCGCCGCGCTGGCCGGCATCGCGCCGCTGGGCCTGCAGCCGCTGCGCCGCACGGCCGTGCTGATCGACGTGCCCGAGGGGCTCGACGCCTCGGCGTGGCCGGCCGTCATCGCCGTCGACGAGAGCCAGTACTTCAAGCCCGACGCCGGCCTGCTGCTGATCTCGGCCGCCGACGAGACGCCCAGCTTGCCCTGCGACGCGCAGCCGGATGAGCTGGACGTGGCCATCGCCGTCGACCGCTTCGAGACGCTCACCGGCCGCCCGGTGCGGCGCCTGCGCCACCAGTGGGCAGGGCTGCGTGTGTTCAGCCCCGACCGCACGCCGGTGCTCGGCTTCGAGCCCGAGGCGCCGGGCTTCTTCTGGTGCGCCGGCCAGGGCGGCTACGGCATCCAGACCTCGCCGGCGATGGGCCGCGCCGCCGCGGCGCTGGCGCTCGGCGCGCCGCTGCCCGACGACCTGCTCGCGCTGGGCATCCAGGCGCAACACCTGTCCCCCGCCCGCTTCCGCAACACCTGACCCTTCGGATCATTTCATGCCCCTTGCTCTCGCCTACCGCGTGGAGGCGCTGCCGCTGCGCGAGCCTTTCCAGATCGCCGGCCACCGTTTCGTCGACGTGCCGGTGCTGCAACTGCGGCTGCGCGATGGCCCCCACGAGGGCCGGGGCGAGGCCGCGGGCGTCTACTACCTGGACGACCGGCCGCCCGGCATGGCGCGTCGCGTCGAATCGGTGCGCGCCGCCATCGAGGCCGGCGGCTTCGACCGCCAGTGGCTGCGCAGCCTGCTGCCGCCCGGCGGCGCGCGCAACGCGCTCGACTGCGCGCTGTGGGCGCTGGAGGCCTCGCGCGCCGGCGTGCCCGTCTGGCAACTGGCCGGCCTGCCCGGCACGCGGCCCTTGCAGACCACCTTCACGCTCGGTGCCGCCGCGCCCGAGACGATGGCCGCCGGCGCCCGTGCCTATGCCGCCGCGGGCGCGCTGAAGCTGAAGCTCACCGGCGATGGCGCGCTCGACGTGGCCCGAATCCGCGCCGTGCGCGCCGCGCGCCCCGGCGCCTGGCTCAGCGTGGACGCCAACCAGGGCTACACGCTGGACACGATCTCCGAGCTGCTGCCCGCGCTGGTGGACTGCCGCGTCGCGCTGCTGGAACAGCCCTTCGCCCGTGGCCGCGAGCAGGACATGCGCGCGGTCGACTTCCCCGTGCCGACCGCCGCCGACGAAAGCTGCCTCGACCTCGTCGAGCTGGAGCGCATCGCCGGCCTGTTCGACATGGTCAACATCAAGCTCGACAAATGCGGCGGCCTGACCGAAGGCCTGATGATCGCGAAGCGCGCCCGCGAGCTGGAGCTCAAGGTGATGGTCGGCAATATGGGCGGCAGCAGCCTGGCGATGGCCCCCGCCTTCGTGCTGGGCCAGCTCTGCGACGTCGTCGACCTCGACGGGCCGACGATCCTGGCGCAGGACTGCACGCCGGCGGTGGCCTATCGCGACGGGTGCATCGACTGCGCCGCGGAGGTGTGGGCCTAGGTCAGGACGAGGTGCTGGCCGGCGATGCGCCGCGCCTCTTCCTCGTTGACGCCAGCCGCGGCACCGAACTCCGGCCAGCGCTTGAGCGCCGCGTGTACCTCCGCGACGACCCTGCGTGCCGTCCCGATGTTGAAGCGCTCGGCCTCGGCCATCACATCCGCCAGCGTGAAGTCCTTGAACTTGCCGTTCACCGACATCAGGTGCTGGTTCGTCCACTCGCCGTGCGGGTTGTGCGCGAAGGTCACGTCATAGGCCGGCGCCAGCCGCCAGGCGGCCTGGCCCTCGCGCAGCAGGAAGCTCTGGTTCTTCGAGTGGTCGTCGCAGTTCTTCGAGCAGACATTGAAGACCATGCGGCGGAACGCTTCCTCCCGATCCTCGTACGGCAGGCCCAGCCGATGGATGCTGACGAAGAGCTGTGCGTAGGCGTTCGTGCCCTTGAGCTTGTAGTCGAGATGCTCCATCGCGCACAGCGTCTGCATGTGATGGCGGCCGCTGCTGCCGTGCCGGTCGAAGCGACGGGTCATGAAGTGAGCCCGGCCGCCTTCCAGCAGCAGCTCGCAGTCGCTCATGTCGATGCCGGCAGCCTTGGCCATCAGCGAGTAGGCGTACTCGATGCGGCCGTAGTCCTGGCTCGCGCCGAGTTCGCTGTCCTTGCCCATGCCGTCGAACTTCAGCAGGTAGTGCTCGAAGCCGGGCGGGGCGTCGAGCTGGCCCGAGCGCAGCTCGCCGCTTTCGCGGTTGATGGCCACGACGGCCTTGGCGCGGGCGCCGCCGGCGGAGGTGCCGACGTCGATGATGTTGCGCAGCGCGGCGTGGGTGTGATCGCCCTCGTCGATGCTGCCGTGAACCGCTTCGCGCGCCACGGACACCAGCTTGCCCAGGTCCAGGGCGGTGGGCTGCTTGCGGGTCGGGCCCTTGCTGGGTTTGAACTGCATGGCGCCCATGGCTCGCGAGCCCATGTAGGCGAGGCGGTCGAGCGCCGTGACCTGGTCGGCCGAGTAGCCCTTGGATGCCATGAAGCTGTTCACCAGGGCGTTGCCGAAGTCGTCCGGCAGGGCATCGGCAAGCAGGGCCGGCAGCCGCTTGTAGGTGGCGACGGGAAGGTCCGTGAAGACGTGGACCGCCGATGAGAGCGGCATCTGGCGCGGAGCCAGTTCGATGCCCGTGGCGATCCATTCGGGCGTGAACGCGAAAGCGTAGTAGCCGAGCCGCGGATCCATCGCCACGGCGCCCACATGGCGGCCCCAGGCGTGGACGTCAACCCGCTTGGCGGGCTTGAAGGATGAAGTTCTTCGGGTTGCCATCGGGGGTCAGGTCTTGCGAACTGCGGAACTCGTTTCGCGACGGCCTGGCCGGGCTGCGCTGGCCCGCTGTCGCGTCTCCCCATGCACCGGCAGGCTGAGCGGATTGATCGTCGCGACGGGCGCCAGCGTCTTCGTCCAGTCGTCCCGACCCAGCACCTTGAGGACGGCGATCAGCGTGCTCAGCGTCGAACCTATGCCGGCCTCCAGCCGCCGTACCGCCTTCTCGCTGATGCCGGCCTGCTCGGCCACGAGCTTTTGCGAGAGGTTCCGGCTCAGCCTCAGGCCTCGGATCTGCTCGCCGACGTAGGTCTCGCTATCTGCGACGGATTCGATGGGAGCGACTGGGGAGGGGGGTGAATTCATGATTCATGCAACCGGTTTATTTTTTCCGGTAGTTCGCACGATTATCAATCAAACGGTTTATTTTGGACTGTTGTAAAGTTTTTGAAAAATCACAGCAACAGCCCAAAATATGCTTGTTAATTGTGAAATTGATCAGTAAACGGTAAAAAAGTACCGCTCAACCGAAGGTGAATGCATGCGCCCGCACGCCTTCGTCGAGGAATTCGATCTCGAACACCCGTTCCGGCGCGTCCGGCGAGGCTTGGCGCACCAACTGGTACAGCCGGTAGGCATCGACATGGCCCGTGCCATCAGCGGCGACGTCGCTGCCGTGGTCGGCGCCGGGTGGCTTGCCGTCGATCGTGATGCGGAAGCGAACCGGGCGGCCGTCCTGGCGGGTACCCAGCACCAGGTGCAGGTCGCGGGCGCGGAAGCGGTAGGCGATGCGGCCACCGGGCTGCGCGAGTTCCACTTCCTCGGGGTCGGCGATCCAGCGGCCGGACAGGGTCCATTCGTTCAGGCCCAGGCGTGACGAGGGCGTGAAGCTGCGCGGGCCGCCGGCCCGCAGATCGCCACTGGCCGTGGTGAAGCCTTCGGCGCGGGCGGTGCCCAGGTAGGTTTCGTCGGAGGCGGGCTGCCGCGGGCCGGCGGCGGCCTGGGTGCCGTCCGCCTGCGGCGTGACGAGGTCGGTGGGCACGTTCGGGCGGCCGGCCTCGCGCAGCAGCTGCTGGATCAGCCGCTCGGCCTGGTCGTAGCGGCCTTCGCCGAGCTGGCGGGAGCGCACGCGGCCACTGGCGTCGACGAAGTAGAAGCTCGGCCAGGCACGTGTGCCGAAGGCGTTCCAGATCGCGCGCTGGCTGTCGACGGCCACCGGGTAGTCGATCTTCAGGTCCTTGACCGCGCGCTGCACGTTGGGCAGCGCGCGCTCGAAGTCGAACTCCGGCGTGTGCGCGCCGATCACGACCAGGCCCGAGGGCCCGTACTTCTCGGCCCAGGCGCGCAGGTAGGGCAGGGTGCGGAGGCAGTTGATGCAGGAGTAGGTCCAGAAATCGACCAGCACGACCTTGCCGCGCAGCGCCTGCGCGTTCAGCGGCGGCGAGTTGATCCACGCGGTTGCGCCGTCCAGCGGGGGCAGGGGCTGTGGCGCCAGGGCCGAGGGCGCGGACAGCCATTCGGCGCGGGTCTCCAGCGGGTGCAGCGCGGCGAAGGCCAGCGCTGCGGATCCGACGACGGCAGCAAGGCGTGGGAAGCTCATGGCAGACCTCAGGCGAGCGTGATCGTGACGTCGATGTTGCCGCGCGTCGCCTTCGAATAGGGGCAGGTCGCGTGGGCTGCATCAATAAGCTGGCGGGCGACGGCCAGGTCCAGGCCGGGCAGGCTGACCATCAGCCGCGCCTGCAGGAAGTAGCCGCCTTCGCCCGTGCCGAGGTCCACCTCGGCGGCCACCGACACGTCGGCCGGCAGCGCCACCTTGGCGGCGCGCGCCGCATGGCCCATCGCGCCGATGAAGCAGGCCGACCAGCCGGCCGCGAACAGCTGTTCCGGGTTCGTGCCGGCGCCATGGCTGCTGCCCGGCGGGGTCAGGGCGATGTCGAGGCGGCCGTCGTCGCTGCGGGCGCTGCCGTCGCGGCCTCCGCGGGTGGTGGTGCGGCCGGTGTAGAGGACCTTGTCGATGCGGGACATTGCGAATCTCCTTGAATGAGAGGGGTGGGTGGATCAGAGACGGGTGACGTCGAGGACGGCCTGCGCGAACGCGGCCGGGGCTTCCTGCGGCAGGTTGTGGCCGATGCCGCCGGTGAGCAACCGGTAGTCGTACTTGCCGGTGAACTTCTTGCGGAAGGGCGCATCGCCGACCGCGTGGGGCGCGCCGTTGGCGTCGCCCTCCATCACGATGGTGGGCACCGTGATGACCGGGCCGGTGGCGAGGCGCTGCTCCAGCGCGTCGTAGAGGCGTTCGCCGTCGGCGAGGCCCTGGCGCCAGCGGTAGTTGTGGATCACGATGTCCACGTGGTCGGGGTTGTTCAGCGAGGCGGCGCTGCGCTCGAAGGTGGCGTCGTCGAAGGCCCACTTCGGTGAGGCGGTGCGCCAGATCAGCTTGGCGAAGTCGTGGCGGTTCTTCTCATAGCCGGCGCGGCCGTGCTCGGTGGCGAAGTAGAACTGGTACCACCAGGCGTACTCGGCCTCGGGCGGCAGCGGCGTGGCCTTGACCGCCGCGGGGTTGCCAATCAGATAGCCGCTGACCGAGACCAGCGCCTCGCAGCGTTCGGGCCACAGCGCCGCGATGATGCCGGCCGTGCGGGCGCCCCAGTCGAAGGCGGCGAACACGGCCTTGCGGATCTTCAGCGCGTCGAGCAGCGCCATGATGTCGGTCGCCACCGCTGCCGGCTGGCCGTTGCGGAAGGTGTCGGCGGAGAGGAAGCTCGTGCTGCCGTGGCCGCGCAGGTGCGGCACGATGACCCGGTAGCCGGTCGCCACCAGACGCGGCGCCACCTCGACGAAGCTGTGGATGTCGTAGGGCCAGCCGTGCAGCAGCACGACGACGGGGCCGTTCGCCGGGCCCAGGTCCGCGTAGCCGACGTTCAACAGGCCGGCATCGATCTGGCGCAGCGGGCCGAAGGACGTGGCGGCGGCTGCGTCCGCGGCGGCCGTAGCGGCACGTGCCGGCGTGGCCAGCGACAGGGTCGCGAGGCTGCCGAGGCCGAGAGCGCTGGCGCCGAGGAAGTTGCGTCGAGTGGTCATTTTGGGCTCCTTGTGTCGATGGCGTGATGTTCGGCGCACGACATCAATCGAACAAGAGCAACTAAAATCACACATCGTTGCCTGGATGGCAACGTAACGGGTGAACAAGCGGAGAATCCCGATGCGAGAGATCAACCAGCAGCGCCTGCGCTATTTCCGCGAGGTCTACGCACAGGGCACGATCCGCGGCGCGGCGGACAGCCTGAACACCGCGCCCTCGGTCATCACCCGGCAGATCCGCCTGCTGGAGGAGGAGCTGGACACGCGGCTGTTCGAGCGCGAGGCGCGCGGCGTCAGGCCGACCGAGGCCGCCGCGCATCTGCTGGAGTTCTGGCGCGGCTATCGCTCGCACCAGGAGCATCTGGAAGAGCGGCTGCAGGCGATCAAGGGCCTGCAGCACGGCCAGGTGCGGCTGGCGATGAGCGAGGGCTTCGTGGACGTGCTCGTCAACGAGGTGCTCACCGAGTTCTGCGTGCGCTATCCGAAGCTGGAGATCGCGATCGACATGCTGTCCGTCGAGGACATGCTGGCGAGCGTGGCCGAAGGCCGCGCCCACATCGGCCTGGCCTACAACCCGCCGGCCCACGAGCAGATCGAGTGGCGTGCCAGTTCACTCCAGCCGGTCGTGCTGATGGTGCATCCCAAGCATCCGCTCGCGGTGCGCGGCGGGGCGGCCAGTGTGCAGGACCTGCTCGAACACCCGCTGGCGTCGATGCCCTCGGCCTTCGGCATCGGCAAGGCGACCGAGATGCTGGCCTTCGCCGAGAACGTCGAGATCCGCCCGGCGCTGATGACGAATTCGCTGACGGCGCTGAAGCGGCTTGTCGCCACCGGCCGCTTCGCGACCTTGATCGGCGAGTTCGCCGCACGCCGCGAGCTCGATGCGGGCGAACTGGCCGTGGTGCCCATCGACCACCCGCTGTTCCTCGGCACGCAGGCGCGGCTGCTGGTGAAGGCCGGCCGGCCGCTGGGCGCGGCCGGCGACGAACTGCTCGCCTGGATCCTCAGGCGGATGAAGATGTTCGCGCCGGCCTGATCGATCCTTTTACTCGATCGGCTTCTCGACCACCGGCGCCTGCATGCCGATCGCCATCCGGTTCCAGGCGTTGATGGTCGCGATGGCCCAATTCAGCTCGACGATCTCCTGGTCGCTGAACTGAAGCTTCAGCGCCTCGAACTTGGCGTCGTGCTGGTCATGGCCGTGGCTGACGCGGGTCAGTGCCTCGGCCCAGTCCAGCGCGGCGCGCTCGCGCTCGCTGTAGAAGCCGCATTCGCGCCAGGTGATGAGGCTGTTGATGCGCTGCCAGCCTTCGCCCAGCTTGCGCAGGTCGCGCACGTGCATGTCCACGCAGAAGGCGCAGCCGTTGATCTGCGAGACGCGGGTCTGGACCATGTCGATCAGCACGCGGCCGAGCGTGGAGGTGCTCAGCGCGGCGCCGACGCCGGCCATCGCCTGGTAGGTCTTCGGCGCGATCGCGGTCCAGGGGAGACGGGGTTGGTTCATGTCGATTTCCGTTAGGTGGTTGCTTACACCCTCAAGACGAACCAGGTTCCCCATTTGTGACGGCGTTTGTGACGACATGCAGCTCGCGGCCCAGCATGCGGGCGATGCGGGCCAGCTTCTCCGGATTGCGCTGCGAATGGATGCGCACGATGTGCTCGCCATCGGTCTGCAGCGACTGGGCCGACTCCAACGCGCCGTCGACGAAACGCAGCAGGCCCCACTCGCCGTTCAGCACGACCACCTCGTAGCGCAGCCCTTCGCGATGGCGCAGGCTCAGCGCCAGGTAGAGCTGGGCGATGCGCTGTCCGCCTTCCAGCGGCCGGCCGAAGCTGGGTACGAAGCCGCCGCCATCGCCCACCAGTTGCGCCTCCTCGGCCAGCATCGCCTTCAGCGCCGCGAACTCGCCGCGGGTCGCCGCATCGGCGAAGCCGCGCAGCAGCTTCAGGTGCGTTTCGTGCGGCACCACCTGGCGCGGGCGCTTCTCGTCCTTCAGCTGCGCCTTGGCGCGGTGGACGATCTGCCGGCAGGCCTGCTCGCTCTTGCCGAGCGCCTCGGCCACCTCGGCGTAGTCGGCATCGAAGACCTCGCGCAGCAGGTAGGCGGCACGTGCCTCCGGCGCCAGCCGCTCCAGCAAGGTCAGGAAGGCCACCGAGAGATTGTCGGCACGCTCCAGCAGCTGCTCGGGCGAGGGCGTGTGCTGGCCGAAGTCGTCCGGCGCGTCCATCAGCGGCTCCGGCAGCCAGGTGCCGACGTAGTGCTCGCGCTGCGTCTTGGCGCTGCGCAGCCGGTCGATCGCGATGCGCGTCGTCACCGAGACCAACCAGGCCTCGGTGTTGTCGATGCTGTCGCGGTCGGTGCCGTGCCAGCGCAGCCAGGCATCCTGCACCACGTCCTCGGCCTCGGCGGCGGCGCCCAGCATGCGGTAGGCGATGCCCTGCAGCCGCGGGCGCAGGCGGTTGAAGCTGTCGTCGTCGGGATTGCGAGGCTGACTGTGCGGCGTGAGGTCGTTCATGGCCTGTAGACGTTGCAGGCCCCGATTCTGTGACAGTCCGCCTCGTCAAGGCGTCATGTTGACTCGCCAGATCGCATTGCCCACGTCGTCCGCCACCAGCAGCCCGCCCCGCTTGTCCACCGCCACGCCGACCGGCCGGCCCTGCGCCTCGCCCTTGTCGTTCAGGAAGCCGCCCAGCACTTCCAGCGGCTCGCCCTGCGGCTTGGCGCCGTTGAAGGGCACGAAGATCACCCGGTAGCCGGCCGGCGTGCTGCGGTTCCACGAGCCGTGCTGGCCGACGAACATGCCGTGGGTGAAGGCCGGGCCGAGGCTGTTGCCGTCGGCGGTGGCCAGGCCCAGCGAGGCGGTGTGCGCGCCCAGCGCATAGTCCGGCGGGATCGCCTTGGCGACCATGTCGGCGCGGGCGGGCTTGACGCGCTCATCCGGGTGCTGGCCGTAGTAGCTGTAGGGCCAGCCGTAGAAGGCGCCGTCGCGCACGCTGGTGATGTAGTCGGGCACCAGGTCGTCGCCGAGCTCGTCGCGCTCGTTGACGGCCACCCACAGCTGGCCGCCGCCCGGCTCCCAGGCCATGCCGACCGGGTTGCGCAGCCCGGTGGCGAAGGCGCGGCTGGCGCCGCTCTGCAGGTCGATCTCGACGATCTGCGCACGGTTCGCCTCCACCTCGATACCGTTCTCGCCCACGTTGCTGTTGGAGCCGATGCTGGCGTAGAGCTTCTTGCCGTCGGGGCTGGCCACGAGGTTCTTGGTCCAGTGGTGGTTGATCGTGCCGGCCGGCAACTCGGCCACGCGCTGCGGCGGGCCTTCGAGCTTGGTCTGGCCGGCCTGGTAGGGGAAGCGGACGATCGCATCGGTGTTGGCCACGTAGAAGCTGCCGCCGACCAGCACCATACCCAGCGGCGAATTGAGGCCATCGACGAAGACGCTCTTCTGGTCGGCGATGCCGTCGCCATCGGTGTCGCGCAGCAAGACGATGCGATTCGCACTGGGCGTCTGCGCACCGGCCTTCTTCATCAGCTGGCGCTGCACCCAGGCCTTCGGGCCCTTGCCGTCGTCGGGCCGCGTCGGCGCGTTGGTCTCGGCCACCAGCACGTCGCCGTTGGGCAGCACGTAGACCCAGCGCGGATGATCCAGGCCGGTGGCGAAGGCGCTGACGGCAAGGCCTGCACCCGCTCGCGGCTTGCCGCCCTGCGGCCAGCCGACGGCCGCTGCGACCTTGACCGTGGGGATCAGCTTCTTGGCCGGCTTGGGCAAGGTCGGCGCCGGGCCGAAGCTGGAGGCCGGGGAGTTGGGCACGGTGTCCGGCGGATCGGCGGCCAGCGCGCAGCCGGCGGTGAGCACGACGGCGGCATAGACAGTTCGTTTCAGCATCATGCGGCCCTGTGGCAAGCCGGATGCCGGCCTGCATACTGGCCGCTGCCGATCATCCTGCCGGAGCTTTCGCCATGCGCCTTGCCTATCTGCTTCCCGTCGCCGCCTGTGCGGTCGCCGCCACCGTGGCCCTGGCCCAGCCGCAGCCGGACAGCGCGCGTTTCAGCCCGCCGCTGAACCCGGCCAACTACGTGCCGCTGGGCGTCTCCGGCACCTCGGCCTGGTACCTGGACCTGTCGACGCAGAAGGTGGTTGTATGCACGAAGGGCAGCAGCCTCAGTTGCGAGGCCGCACCGATCCCGCGCTGAAATCGGTGATCAGGCGTTGCCGACCACGACCTCGCTGATCTGCACGATCGGCTGCAGGTCGGTGTAGTTCGGGATGTCGCCCATGATCTCGGCCGCATGCGGTCCGAAGCCGGCCTGGAAGGCCTCGACCGAGTCGCAGAAGATGTGGCACATGCCGACGTAGGTGGCCGGCGTGTCCGGCGCGCCGCCGCCCAGGCCCTTGTCGACCGTGTAGAACTTGCAGGCATCGCCCATGCGCGCCTTCAGCAGCGGCATGTGGGTGTCGCGGTAGTACTCGTGGTTGAAACGGGCGCCCGGGGTGTTCGGGTACATCACGCTGACCTTGATCATTTGATTTGTCTCCGTTGGGATGGGTGTCGGGGTTCGGCTGGGGAGGATGAATACGCATCGTGCCGCTGGCGGCACCTGCGGTCAAACGATGCGAATGCCCAGGTTCGGCAGTCCGTCGATATGGCCTTCGATCACGTCGCCGCGCACGACCGGGCCGACGTTCTCCGGCGTACCGCTGTAGATGATGTCTCCGGGCTTCAGTTCGAAGGCCTGCGAGAGCTGGCTGATCTGCTCGGCCACGCTCCAGATCATGTCCTTCAGGTCCGCGCTCTGCTTCAGTTCGCCGTTGACCTTCAGCCAGATTGCCCCGGCCTTGAAGTGGCCCGTGTCGGCGACGCGGTGCAGCGGCCCCATCGGCGCGCTCATGTCGAAGCTCTTGCCAATCTCCCAGGGCTTCTTCTGGTCGCCCATGCCGCGCTGCAGGTCGCGGCGCGTCATGTCCAGGCCGATCGTGTAGCCGTAGACGAGGCCCAGCGCCTGCTCCGGCGTGAGGTTGCGGCCGCCCTTGTCCAGCGCGGCGACCAGCTCGATCTCGTAGTGGTAGTTCTTCGTGAGCGTCGGGTAGGGGTGATCGGCGACGCTGCCGGGCGCGACGTTCTGCACCGCGTCGGCCGGCTTCTGGAAGAAGAACGGCGGCTCGCGCGTCGGGTCGCTGCCCATCTCGCGCGCATGGGCGGCGTAGTTGCGGCCGATGCAGTAGATGCGCCGCACCGGGAAGCGCTGCGTGCTGCCGACGATCGCGATCGTGCTGGCGGGCACCTCGAAGGGGGTGGCTGGCCGGCTGCTGTCGGCGGCCTGCCCTGGCAGTGCGCAGCCGGCGACGGCGCCGGTGGCGGCGGCCAGCGAGGTGTTGAGCATCGAGCGGCGGTCCATCGGCGGTCTCCTCATCGTGTGTGATGGAGCGCAGACTAGGGCGAGCGGCCGCGGCCGCCCATGCTCGCTATTACCGACATTGGGCGGAGATCGGGCGATCAGCGCACCCGCATCACTTCGAGCGCCGACACCGGTGCCGCGCCATTGCCCCAGGCCTGCCGCACGAAGCTGGCCACCGCGGCGATCTCCGCCTCGTCCAGCGCATGGGTGAACGGCGGCATGCCGGCCGGGCGGGGGTTGCCGGGCGTGGCCGGCGCGAAGCCGCCGTGCAGGATCGCCTGGACCGTGTTCTGCGCGGCGGCGAGCCGCACGCTCGGGTTGCCGGCCAGCGGCGGATAGATGCCGTCGCGACCTTCGCCGCGCGCGCCATGGCAGTCGGCGCAGTGCTTGTCGTAGATGCGCTGGCCGAGGTCCAGCACGCCGGCGTCGATGCCTTTCGATTTGCGTTTGACCGGTTCGGCGGGCTCGAGGCTGGCGACGTAGCGGGCCATCGCCTGCAGGTCGCCGTCCTCCAGGTGGGAGGAACTCAGGTAGACGACCTCCGCCATCGGCCCCATCACGCTGCCGTGCTTGCTGACGCCGTCCTTCATCAGCGCCGCGAAGCGCGCCGGATCGCCGCCGCCCAGACTTGGCGCGTACCAGTTCTGCACCGGGATCAGGCCGCCGGCCAGGCGCAGTTCGTCGACGCTGCCGCCCAGAGAGTCGCGCTCCGCATGGCAGGCGCTGCAGTGGCCGAGGCCGCGCACCAGGTAGGCACCGCGGTTCCAGTCGGTGGCCTGGCGCGGATCGGGCTCGAACGTGCCGGGGCGGAAGTAGAGCGCGCGCCAGACGGCCAGCGCCGGCTGGCTGTCGTAGGGGAAGCGAAGCTCGTGCTGGCGATTGGCCTGCGACACCGGCGGCAGGCTGCGCAGGAAGGCGTAGATCGCGGCCGAATCGGCACGGCTGACCTGGGTGAAGTTCGTGTACGGGAAGGCGGGATAGAGCAGGCGGCCGTCCTTGGCGCGGCCGTTGTGCATCGCGCGCCAGAACTCGGGTTCGGTCCAGCGGCCCAGGCCGGTCGCGTCGTCGGGCGTCAGGTTGGGTGCGAAGACGGTGCCGAACGGCGTCTCGATGCCGCGGCCACCGGCGTATTCGGCGCCGCCGGTCGTGGTGTGGCAGCCCATGCAATTGCCGGCGCGGGCGAGGTAGGCACCGCGGGCCACGGCTTCTGCCGACGGGGCGGGCGAGGGTGAATCCAGCCCGGCCTCGCCGCGCAGGTTCAGCCAGGCGACCAGCGCGGCGGTCGCGACGAGCAGCACCAGGACGATCGAGACAACGCGCTTCATCGTGCGCTCCCGCACTCGACCGGCAGCGGCTCGCTCGGCACAGGTGCCGGCCGCGTGTCGGCCGGCAGCGGCTGCTGCGCCAGCCAGCCGGAGACGGCGGCGACGTCGCCGGGGCTGAGGCGATTGGCGATGTCGGCCATGCAGTCGGGCTTGCGCGTCGAGCGGATGTGCGTCTGCCAGGCGCCGATCTGGCCGCCGAGGTAGCTGCGCGGCAGGCCCAGCAGGCCGGGGATGGCCGGCAGCGTGCCGGTCAGCTTCTGGCCGTGGCAGGCGACGCAGGCGGGGATGCCCAGCGCCTTGTCGCCGTCGCGGGCCAGCGTGGCGCCGCGCGCCAGTTCGGCCGCGGTGGTGGGTTGCAGCGGCGCGTCGGGGTAGGGCAGTTCCAACGCGGAGAAGTAGCCGGCGATCTCGCGCAGGTAGGCGTCCGACATCTGCGCGGTCAAGTGCGCCATGTCGGCGTTCTTGCGCCGGCCGTCGCGGAAGTTGACGAGCTGGTTGAACAGGTAGCCGGCCGGCTTGCCGGCGATGCGCGGGTAGTAGCCGTCGGGCGCGGCCCGGCCCTCCTTGCCGTGGCAGGCGGCGCAGGCCTGCAGGCGCCGGGCGAGATCCTTGTCGGCGGCGTCGGCGGCGTGGGCGGAGGGGAGGGCCAGCGCGCTCAGCAGCGCCAGCAGCAGGGCGTTTTTGTTCATGTCAGCCCGGACTGTGCCCGAAGGAGGGCGTCCACGGCAGACTCAGTTGGCGCGGAATTTACCGTATCAGTACAGTGCACCCGATGGACGAAAGACCGGATCAGAAGCCACCGAAGCGCTATGAGGCCCTGGCCGACGAGATCGCCGCCTCGATCCGCAGCGGTGCGCTGCGCGCCGGCGACCGCCTGCCCTCGGTGCGCCAGGCCAGTGCGGCGCGGCGGGTCAGCCCGTCGACGGTGTTCGAGGCCTACTACCTGCTGGAGGCGCGCGGCCTGATCGCCGCGCGGCCGCGTTCGGGCTACTACGTCACCGCCCCGCAGCCGGTGGCGCCGCAGCGCATGCCCGAGCCGGCGCAGCCGGCGGGCGAGGTGCAGGCCGTGGCCGTGGCGGAGCGCGTGCAGCAGTTGCTGGGCCTGGCGCGCGAGCGCGACCTGGTGCCGCTGGGCTCGGCCTTCCCGAGCCCGGCGCTGTTCCCGCTGGCGACCTTGTCGCGCGCGCTGGGCAGGGCGATGCGCGTGCTCGATCCCTGGCGCACCGTCGAGGACCTGTCGCCGGGCCACGAGGGCCTGCGTCGGCAGATCGCGATCCGCTACATCGGCGCCGGCTTCAGCCTCGATCCGGCCGAGCTAGTGATCTGCAACGGCGCGATGGAAGCGCTGAACCTGTGCCTGGAGGCGGTGACGCGGCCGGGCGACCTGGTCGCGGTGGAAAGCCCCTGCTTCTACGGCGCGCTACAGGCGCTGGAACGGCTGGGCCTGAGCGCGGTCGAGGTGGCGACCGATCCGCGCAGCGGCGTCGACCTCGGCTCGCTGGCGGCGCTGCTGGAGCGCCATCCGGTCAAGGCCTGCTGGCTGATGCCGAACTTCCAGAATCCGCTGGGCAGCCTGATGTCCATCGAGAACAAGCGTGCGCTGGTAGCGCTGCTGCGAGAGCGCGGCGTGCCGCTGATCGAGGACGACGTCTACGGCGAGCTGTATTTCGGCGAGCGCCGGCCGCCGCCGGCCAAGGCCTTCGACGAGGCCGGCCTGGTGCTGCATTGCAGCTCCTTCTCAAAAACGCTGGCGCCGGGCTACCGCGTCGGCTGGGCGGCGGCGGGCCGTTTCGCGCCGGAGGTGGCGCGGCGCAAGCTGATGAGTTCGCTGTCGGCCGCCGTGCCCTCGCAGGAGGGGCTGGCCGAATACCTGCGCCACGGCGCCTACGACCGCCACCTGCGGCAGCTGCGCCGCACCTTGGCCGACAGCCAGGCCCGCGCGCTGCGCGCGATCGACAAGCACTTCCCGCCGGGCACACGGGTGACCCGGCCCGAGGGCGGCTATTTCTGCTGGGTCGAGCTGCCGCCGCAGGTCGATGCGCTGGCGCTCCACTGGTTCGCGCTGTCGCACCGGATCAGCGTGGCGCCGGGGGCGCTGTTCTCGGCCGACCAGCGCTTTCGCCATCACCTGCGCATCAACTACGGCCACCCCGAAGGCGGGCGCACCGAGGCGGCACTGAAGACGCTCGGCCAACTGGCCCGTTCGCTCTGCGCATGACCCCGTCAAAGCACGCCGTTAGTGCATACTTCTTCGCTGCATTGAGCCACCCCACGCAACACTTTCTGGAGATCCGCCATGTCCCTCCGCATCAACGATATCGCCCCCGACTTCAGTGCCGAGACCACCCAGGGTCCGATCAAGTTCCACGACTGGATCGGCGACCAGTGGGCCATCCTGTTCTCGCACCCGAAGGACTTCACGCCGGTCTGCACGACCGAGCTGGGCTACATGGCCAAGATCGAGCCGGAGTTCACCAAGCGCAACGCGAAACTGATCGGCCTGTCGGTCGACCCGGTGGACCGCCACAGCGAGTGGGCCAAGGACATCGAGGAGACCCAGGGGTCCGCGGTCAAGTACCCGATGATCGGCGACGCCGACCTGAAGGTCGCCAAGCTCTACAACATGCTGCCGGCCGATGAAGTCGGCGCGGACGGCCGCACCGCGGCGAACAACGCGACGGTGCGCTCGGTCTTCATCATCGGCCCGGACAAGAAGATCAAGCTGATGCTGACCTACCCGATGACCACCGGCCGCAACTTCGACGAGATCCTGCGCGTGCTCGACTCGATGCAGCTCACCGCCAAGCACAAGGTGGCCACGCCGGTGAACTGGAAGCACGGCGACGACGTGATCATCACGCCGGCCGTGTCGAACGAGGAGGCCGAGAAGTCCTTCCCTGGCTTCAAGACGATCAAGCCCTACCTGCGCACGACCAAGCAGCCCGGCTGATCCGTCCGTGTTCGTCTTCCGTCAGCTGTTCGATCCGCAGTCGTCGACCTACACCTACCTGCTCGGGGACACCGCCTCCGGCGAGGCGCTGCTGATCGATCCGGTGTTCGAGCAGGCGCGGCGCGACCTGGCGCTGCTGCGCGAGCTGGGCCTGCGTCCGGTGGCGACCCTGGACACGCATGTCCATGCGGACCACGTCACCGGCGCCTGGCTGGTGAAGCAGGCGGCGGGCAGCGAGATCCTGCTGTCCGAGGCGGCCGGCGCGGCCAACGTGGACCGGCCGCTGAAGCATGGCGACCGCGTCGGTTTCGGCAATCGCTGGCTGGAGGTGCGCGCGACGCCGGGCCACACGAACGGCTGCCTCAGCTACGTGCTCGACGACCAGAGCATGGCCTTCACCGGCGATGCGCTGCTGATCCGCGGCTGCGGCCGCACCGACTTCCAGCAGGGCAGCCCCGCGCAGCTCTACCGCTCGGTGCAGCAGCAGATCCTGTCGCTGCCGGCGCCGTGCCTGCTGTACCCGGCACACGACTATCGCGGCCTGACGGTGACCAGCGTCGCCGAGGAGCGGCGCTACAACCCGCGTCTGGGCGGCGACGTGGACGAGGGCGACTTCACCGGCTACATGGACAACCTCGGCCTGCCGCACCCGAAGCTGATGGACATCGCCGTGCCGGCCAACCTGTGCTGCGGCCGGCGCGACACTGAGCCTGCCGATGCTGCCGCCGCACCGACCTGGGCGCCGCTGACCTTCAGCTTCGGCGGCATCTGGGAGATCCAGCCGGCGGCGCTGGACGAGGCGCTGGCCGGCGACCGCGCCCACGAGATCCAGTTGCTGGACGTGCGCGAGCCCGCCGAGTTCACCAGTGACCTGGGCCACATTCCCGGCGCACGGTTGCTGCCGCTGTCGCAACTCGGCGCCCAGGCGGCCGCCGTGCTCGACGCGGCGCGCCCGGTCGTCACGATCTGCCGCTCCGGCGCTCGTTCGGCACAGGCCAGCGTGCTGCTGGGCAAGGCCGGCTTTGCCCAGGTCGCCAACCTGGCCGGCGGCATGCTGCGCTGGCGCGCCGAGGCATTTCCCTTCGAGCAGGGCGAGAACTAGCACTTCTGCGATCATTGGGGCCGGAGCAGGGTACGGTCCGTCAGAGACCGGTTTGGATACTTCGATGTAGTAGTCCTCCCGCAGTGAAGTTCCCCGATCTGTCTCGCGGCCTCGGCCGGATCGTCTGGCTGGCCAATCTTTTATTCGCACTGGGCCTGATAGCGGCGTTGTGGATCAGCCACGCGCAACACCTGCAGCATGCGCGTGAGCGCGCCGAGAACACCGCGGTGGCGCTGGGCGGCACGGTCGGCGGCGTCATCGACCGGATCGACCTGCTGCTCGACGCGGCGGCCGATGAACTGGAGCAGGAGCTCGCCGAGACACCAGGACGGGTCCAGCGCGGCCGCATCAACGCCACGATCGAGCGGCTGCTGCGTGATGTGCCTGGCCTGGACGCGGTGCGCTTCTCCGACGCCGAGGGCCGGGTGCGCGAGGGCGACGGCCTGCCGCGCGGGGCGCCCGCTACCTCGGTCGCCGAGCGCGAGTACTTCCAGCGCCTGCGTGAGCGCAACGACACCGCGCTGGTTGGCTCGCAGCCGCTGCCGGGCCGCGCGGACGGGCGCCCGGTGCTCGTCTTCGGGCACAGCTACCGCGATGCGGCGGGCCGCTTCGCCGGCGTGGTCTACGCCAGCATCGAGCTGAGTCGTTTCTCATCGCTGTTCAGCGGGCTCCAACTGGGCCCGCGCGCCACCGTCAGCCTGATCTCGGATGGCGATTTCCTGATGCTTGCCCGGCATCCCGAGACGCTGGATGCCGAAATGATCGGTCGGCGTCTGCCGAACGATCGCCTGGTCGAGCTGATGAAGGAGGGGCAGTCGACGGTCACGCTCACCTTCGACTCTCATGCCGATGGCGTCGAGCGCCTGTACACGGGGCTCAAGCTGCCGTCGCGGCCCTACTGGATCAACGTCGGCCTGAGTACGCAGGACGAGTTGCAGCCCTGGCGCCAGCAACTGGTGTTGGCCGCCTTCGTGATGGCCTTGTTCGCCGGCGTGACGGGCATCGCCGGCTGGCAGCTCGCTCGCGGCTCGCGCGAGCAGTCGCGCACGCTGGCGACGCTGCGCAGCACGCTGGAGGCGACCGACAACGGCATTCTCGTGCTCGACCAGCAGCGCCGCCTGCTGCACGCGAACCAGCGCTTCGCAACGCTGTGGAACCTGCCCGAGGCGATGATCGTGCCCGGCGCGAGCGACCAGGCGCTGATCGAGCGAGCGCTGCAGCAGCTGAGCGATCCGGCGCGCTTCCTCCAGGACCTGGAGGTCGCTTACGCCGACCCGCGCAGCTATGCGGTGATCAGCACGCTGAACTTCAGGGATGGACGCGTGCTGGAGCGCGTCGCGCATGCGATGCGGGTCGACGGCCACGCCGTCGGCCTGGTCTGGAGCTTCCGCGACGTGACCGAGCGCGTGCAGCGCGAGCAGGACCTGGCAGGCCATCGCGACGAGCTGGAGCGACGCGTCGCGGCACGCACCCACGAGCTGGCGATCGCCAAGGATCTGGCCGAGTCGTCCAACCGGGCCAAGAGCGCCTTCCTCGCGAAGATGAGCCATGAGCTGCGCACGCCCCTGAACGCGATCCTCGGCTTTGTTCAGCTGATGCAGTTCGACCGCCAGATGTCCGAGGAAAGCCAGCGGCGCCTTGCCACGATCGATCGCGCGGGGCGGCACCTGCTGGGCCTGATCAACGAGGTGCTGGAGCTCTCTCGGATCGAGGCGGGCCGCAGCGTGCTGCAGATCGAGAGCTTCGACCTGGCCGAACTGGTGGAGGAGGTGGCCGAACTGATCCGCGGCCGCGCCGACAGCAAGCGCCTGGCCTTCGAGGTCGAGCGCGCGGTGGGGCTGCCCGTTTACGTCAGCGGCGACGGCGCACGGCTGCGCCAGGTGCTGATCAATCTGCTAGGCAACGCGGTGAAGTACACGCCGCAAGGCCGCGTGGAGCTGCGCGTGCGCCTCGGCCTGAGCGACGAAATCGTGTTCGAGATCGCCGACACCGGCCCCGGCATCTCGGCCGAGGACCAGGAGAAGATCTTCCAGGCCTTCTTCCAGACCGACGCCGCCCTGGCCAAGGGCGAAGGCACGGGCCTGGGCCTCACGATCAGCCAGGAGTACGCGCGGCTGATGGGCGGCTCGCTGTCCCTGTTCAGCGAGCCGCCGGACGGCTGCGTGTTCACGCTGAAGGTGCCGCTCCCGGTGGTCCGTACCGGTTCCGCGCCGCCTGCCGCGCGGCCGGGCCGCGTGCAGGCGCTGGCGCCGGGCCAGGCGCGGCCGCGGGTGCTGGTCGTCGACGACCGCCCGGACAACCGCGAGCTGGTGCGGCAGATGCTGGAACGCGTCGGCATCGAGGCGCGCACGGCGGTCGACGGCCAGCAGGCCGTGCGGATGTTCCAGGCCTGGCAGCCCGCGCTGATCTGCATGGACATCCGCATGCCGGTGATGGATGGCTACGAAGCCACCCGCGCGATCCGCGCGCTGCCGGGCGGGCGCGAGGTCCGCATCGCGGCGCTGACGGCGAGCGCCTTCGAGGAGGACCGCCAGGCGATCCTGGACGCCGGCTGCGACGAGATGCTGCGCAAACCACTGCAGGACGAGCAATTGTTCGCGCTGATGACGCGCCTGCTGGGCCTGCGCTGGCTGAGGACCGAGGAGGATCCGCTACCGTCGCCTCCCTGAACCAATCTCCCCGCCGCCCGCCGATCTCCCATGCCCGCACGATGAGCAGCGCCGACATCCCGATGAGCCCGCAGCGCGGCGCCGCGTTTGCCCGACGCTACCGGCGCTCGGCCATGATGCTGGGCCTGGCGATGCTGCTGCTGGTGGGCACGGCGGTCTACCTGGTCGTTCGGGACCGCACGCAGGTCTGGAGCACCGCGCACCGCAACCAGGAGGACCTGGCGATCGCGATGCAGTCCTCGATCACCGAGCTGCTGACGCAACCGATCTTCAGCATCCAGAACGTGGCGGCGGACCTGAGCGGCCGCACCGTCGTCTCGCGCCAGGACCGGCTCGACGCGCTGCGCGTGGCGATGCGCTACGACACGCTGTCCACCTACCTGGGCATGAGGACCGAGCAGGGCCTGCTGCTGGTCGACGCGGCTGGCGAGATCCACCTGAGCGCGGCCGCCGCAAGAACCCTCAGCTTCGACGTACCCGCCGGCGGCCTGCGCCTGGGCTCGCTGGTGCGGCTGCCGGACAGCGAGATCTGGTACATGCCGGTGGAGATCCCCGCGCCGGCCAGCCTCGACGCCGGTGGCGTCGTGTTCGCGCTGGTGCCGGCGACCCGGCTGCTGGCCGGCGCGTCCAGCCTGCGCGTGCTGCCGGGCAGCTTCGTCACGCTGTTCACCACCGACGGCCACCGCCTGATCCGCTATCGCACCGAGGAAGGCGTGCTGGAGGCCAATGGCAAGCGGGTCCCGGAGGCGGTGCTGAAGATCTGCACGGCCTCGCCCAGCGGCAGCTTCGCGCGCCCCAGCACGGTGGACGGCCGGCCGACGATCTTCGGCTATTCCAGTTCGGCCGTGCTGCCGCTGATCGCCTCCACCGGCGTGCCCGAAACGGCGCTGGAGAGTCAGTGGCGCAGCCTGGCGATGGGGCCTCTCGTGGTGCTGAGCGTCGGCGTGCTGGCGGTCCTCGTGTTCGGCCTGCGCCTGCGCCGCGCGCTGCTGCAGCAGCGCGACTACATGGCCCGGCAGGAGTACATGCTTCGCCACGATTTCCTCACCGACCTGCCCAACCGCTACGCCTTCAACGCCTTCGTGGACGAGCTGATCGAGCGGTCGCCGTTCGGCAAGATCGTCCACGTGCTGCTGCTGGACCTGAACAACTTCAAGGTCATCAACGACACCTTGGGCCATGCGGCCGGCGATGGCGTGCTGAAGACGCTGGGCCGGCGGTTGAATGAGCTGGTCGAGGGACGCGGTGCCTGCGTCGCGCGGCTTGGCGGCGACGAGATCGCCATCTGCGTGCCGGGCCTGACGGCGGATGGCGAGAGGGGCGCGGTGCCGCGCCTGTGCGAGGAAATCCGGGCCGCGTTGAACACGCCGCTGGTCATCCACGGTGTCGAGCTGGCCGTCACCGCGAGCATCGGCGTGGCCGCCCACCCGGCGGACGCGCTCACCTCGACCGAGCTGCTGCGCTGCGCCGACATTGCGATGTACCGCGCCAAGCAGGATCTCGCCTCGCACCGCGAGTACGAGGAGACGCTGGATCACTTCACGCCCGAGGCGCTGGCGATGCGCGCCGAGTTCGCCAAGGCAGTCCGCGACGAGACCTTGACCTTGGTCTACCAGCCCAAGCTGCGGCTGGCGGACGGCGCGCTGGTCGGGCTGGAGGTGCTGTCGCGCTGGACGCATCCGGCCAAGGGCCCGATCCCGCCGGTGCAGTTCCTGCCGTTGGCCGAGACGACCGAGCTGATCCATCCGTTCACCGAGCTGGTGCTGAAGAACGCGATCGGCCAGGTGGCGCGCTGGCGTGCGCTCGGCCACGAGGTGCCGGTGGCCGTCAACATCAGCGCCAACAACCTGCTGGAGCAGCGCTTCGCCGACAGGGTGCGCACGCTGCTGGCCGAGGCCGCGGTGCCGCCGCAGCTGCTGGAGCTGGAGGTCACCGAGAGCGCGGTGATGCGCTATCCGGAGCTGATGCTCAAGCGCCTGCACGACATCCGCGCGATCGGCGTCCGGCTTTCGATCGACGACTTCGGCACCGGCTATGCCTCGCTGGCCTACCTGAAGCGCCTGCCGGTGGACACGCTGAAGATCGACCGCATGTTCGTCACCCACCTGGACAGCGACGAGGGCGATCGCCGGATCGTGCGCAGCTCGATCCAGCTCGCCCACGGCTTCGGCATGGCGGTCGTCGCCGAAGGCGTGGAAACCCAGGTCGCCGCCGATCTCCTCAAGCGCAAGGGCTGCGACCAGGTGCAGGGCTTCCACTTCGCCCGGCCGTTGTCGGTGGCCGAGATCGAGGCGAACTGGCTGGCGCGGCTGCCGCGCCGCGCGCTGGAGATGGCACAGGACAGCGTGCCGGACAGCCTCGCCGCCGGCCTGGGCTGACCTTGCTGCGCGACGCGGCCCTGCATTTCGGGCCGAGCGCCGGGCCGCTCCCAAGCCGGCCCAGCTGGCGAAGCTTGCGGCTCAATGCCGCGAGCCTCGACGTCCCCTCGGGGGACCGGCCAGACGCGCCCGCGTCCAGCGGGGCGCGGCTGGACGAGGGGCTCACACCAGCACAAGCCGCATGACGGTGTCGAGGTTGAATTGCAGGCGCTTGGCCAGTGCGTCGCGGCTCATGAAATTGAAGCCGAACAGCACGCCGCCGGTGTGGCGGTTGGTCAGGTAGTAGAACCCGATGGCGGCGATCGTGATGCACAGCTGAACCGGGTCGATGCCCTTGCGGAACTTGCGCTGCGCCTCGCCGCGCTGCAGGATCCCGGCGACCCGCTCGACATAGGACTTCTGCAGCTTGCGCAGCTGCTTGTTGCCGGCAATGTGGCGCGCCTGGTGCAGGTTGGCGCTGTTGACCAGCGTGATGAACTCCGGGTTGTCCAGGTAGTACTGCCAGGTCGCGACGACCAGCGCGTGCAGCGCGTCCGTGGGCGCCATCTCGTCCAGGCCCAGCTCGCTCTCGCCGGCGCGGATGCCGATGTAGGCCTCCTCGATCACCGCTTCGAACAGCTGCTCCTTGCCGCCGAAGTAGTGGTAGATCATCCGCTTGTTGGCGCCCGAGGCGTCGGCGATCGTGTCGACCCGCGCGCCGGCCAGGCCCAGGCGGGCGAACTCCACGCGCGCCGCGGCCAGGATGTCGGCCCGCGTCTGCTCCGGATTGCGGGCCCGGAATGCCATCTTCTCACCCATTGTTTTTTCCTCGCTCCCTTGTGATGCCGAGGAAATGATAGTCCTAAGTAACCACGCTGCGTGCCCCCGAGGGAATCCACCGAGGTAGAGCGTTATGTGCCGATGTCACCGGACGGTTATATGGGTGCGCGTCTTCAGACCTCGATGGTGCTGATCGTCCAGAAGTCGGCCGCGAGCCCGGTGTCGGTCAGGTAGGCGTAGGGGATCGTGAAGAAGCCCTTCTGGCCCCAGCCGGCGGACCAGGAGTTCATCGCGATGAAGCGCTGGCTCTTGTCGTCGTAGCCGACGGCCATCACCGCATGGCCGCCGAGCACCGATTCGCTTGACGCGGGCATCTGCACGACGCCCTTCTTGGCCACCGCCTGCGATTCGAAGCTCTCGTAGACGGTGAAGCCGAACACGAAGGGGTAGCCCGAGGCCAGGCAGCTCTTCATCTGGAAGGCGTTCTGCGTCACACGCCGGTAGGACAGCGCCTGGTTGGACAGGGCCTTCTTGTACAGCGGCGCGGGCGGCTTGGTCTTGAACTTGGCGATCACGTAGGGCCAGTCCACCTCGTCGCAGACGCCCAGCTTGGCGATGCTCTTGATGCCGTCGCGGATCTGCGCGCCGGCGTCGCTGCCCACCGTGCCCTCCATCGCTCGTTCGTTGTAATAGATGAACAGGCGCGAGGGCATGAAGTTCTTCGGCGCGCCCTGCTTGATCTGGTTGAAGCGGTGGGCGTTGCCGATCGCGTTGGCCGTGCAGCTGCCGAGCTGGCCCTGGTCCAGCACGGGCGGGCACAGCGGCCGCAGGTCGACCTTGGACGGAAGGCTCGCCTGCACGGCCGCCGACGCGGCAAAGCTGTGGTCGCGGTGGTCCGGCAGATCGCGAATCCAGCCGAAACGGGCATTGGTCTTGAGCTTGGCCACGATGAACTCCTTTCGTAGGCCCTCAGCGTGGTCGCCGTATCCTGACTTTCAACTGACCCGGCGTCCCCTGTATCCGCACGACAGGGGAGGGCTGGCCATCCGTGCCGGCAGGGGTCAGGTCTTGCTTCGCGCGGACTCCAGTCGGCGGCCCTCGGCGCAGGCGGCGATCAGGTCGGCGAGGCGGCGTTCGCGCGTCTCGGGGCGCTTGGCGCTCATCACGCGCCAGATGGCCACCCTCTGGTAACCCGGTGGCGAGGCCTCGAAGTAGCGCCAGGCGGCCTTGTCGGCGCGCAGGGCCTTCAGCTCCGCCGGCCCGAAGGCGATGAACTCGTCCTTCTGCTCGTGGGGCATGCGGGCCGAGCGCTCCTCGCTGCGCGCGGCGAACGCGGCCTCGCCGGCCGGCGTCATCCGGCCCTGCGCGCGCAGCTCGGCGATGCGTGCGATGTTGATCGCGCTCCAGTGCGAGCTGGGCTTGCGCGGCGTGAAGCGGATCCGGTAGTGCTCATCATCGATGCGGTGGCGCACGCCGTCGATCCAGCCGGCGCACAGGGCCTCGTCGACCGCCTGCGGCCAACTGAGCTTCGCGCGCCCGGTGCCGGCCTTGACGAAGCCGACGTGCAGCTCCGCCGCCTTGGCGCCATGTGCCGCCAGCCAGCGGCGCAGTGCCTCGGGGCCGTCGAAGAACTGGGCTTGCGTGTTGGGCGATGCCATCGGCGCAGTCTAGCTTCGCATCGAATTCGTGAGCTTCGGCACGGGGGACGGCTGTTGTCAACGTTCTGTCACAGAGCCGGCGCCGCGCCTGCGTAACCTCCGTACAAATAACTCGTTACCAAATCGTCGTTGGGAGCACCACTCTTGAGCTTTGCCCAAACCCTGGCGCCGCCGCGTGCGCGATTCACCCAGCCCGTGGCTGGCGATCTTGCGGCCGCCTGCATTTCCGCCACGCCGGAGCATACGAACGCGCAGGTCTACGAGATCCTCGGCCGCCATCGCGACATGGTGAGCCTGCCGGTGGTCGAGGACGGCCGCCCGATCGGCCTGATCAACCGCTCGCTGTTCCTCTCGCAGATCTCCAAGCCCTTCTACAAGGAGTTGTTCGAGAAGAAGAGCTGCATCGCCTTCATGGACAAGGAGCCGCTGATCGTCGATGCCGCCACGACGATCGAGCAGCTCGCGCTGCTGACGGTCGAATCGGGCGAGAAGGCGCTGGCCGACGGCTTCCTCGTCGTCGAGGACGGCAGGCTGAAGGGCTTGGGCTACGGACTGGAGCTGATGCGCGTGATCGCCGAGCAGCAGGCCGAGCGCAACCGCCACATCATGCAGAGCATCGAGTACGCGAGCGTGCTGCAGCGTTCGATGCTGAGCGTCTCGGCCGATGCCTTGTCCAACCGGCTGGGCGACGCCTGCCTGGTCTGGGAACCGCGCGACACGGTCGGCGGCGATTTCTACCAGTTCGTCGATTTCCCGGACGGCTGGTTTGCCGCGGTGGCGGACTGCACCGGCCACGGCGTGCCGGGCGCCTTCCTGACCTTGATCGCCTTCTCGGCCTTGAAGCAGGCGCTGGACAAGCTGGGTCCGCACGACCCGGCCGCGCTGATGGTCGAGGTGAGCCTCGCGATCAAGAGCGCGCTGGCCCAGCAGGATGGCGTGACCACCGCCTCCAACGACGGGCTTGACGCCGCCTTCCTGTGGTTCGACGCGACCACGCAGTGCCTCTCCTACGCCGGCGCACGCACGCCGCTGCTGCTGCTGGAGCCGGGGCAGGCCGGCGTCGAGATCGTGGACGCGGACCGGCTCGGCATGGGCTATGCCGACACGCCGTCCGACGCGCGCTGGACCAGCAAGAAGATCGCGCTGAAGCCCGGCTCGCTGCTGATGACCTGCACCGACGGCCTGATCGACCAGATCGGTGGGCCGAAGTCCATCGCCTTCGGCAAGCGCCGGGTGCGCGATGCGCTGGTGCGCCACCGCGAGCTGCCGATGCCCCGGCTCGGCGCCGCACTGATGGCCGAACTGGCCGATTACCAGGGCGGCCAGTTCCGCCGCGACGATCTCACGCTATTTGGCTTCAGGCTCCCGGCATGACTACCCACTCTCAAGAACGCTACGACCAGTACCGCGAGTTCTGCGAACTGGCGCGGCAGAAGAACGTGATCTTCTATTACGTCGGCTACTTCTCGCAGAACATCGTCAGCGCGATGGCCGAGGCGGTACGCCTGCGCTTCGAGCAGGCCGGCACCTCCGGGCCGATCCGCCGGCGCCTGTTCTCCTGCTTCGTCGAGATGGCGCAGAACATCATCCACTACTCGGCCGATGCGCTGACCCCGCCGCAGCAGGACCGCGACGAGCTGCGCCACGGCTCGGTCTGCATCGGCATGGACGAGGAGGGCCGCTACTTCCTGCTGTGCGCCAACCCGGTCGACCTGGAAGTGGCCGACATGCTGCGCGAGCGTCTGGAGACGCTGCGCACGATGACCCTCGACGAGATCAAGGCCAGCTATCGCGAGCAGTTGCGCAGCGAGACAGCGGAGGACAGCAAGGGCGCGGGCCTGGGCTTCCTGACGATGGCCCGCGACGCTAGCGAACCGCTGGAGTTCGAGTTCCAGAAGACCAACGGGGATGCGGCCACGGCCATGTTCGTCCTCAAGACCACGATCTAAGCCATGAGCCTGAGCCCTTTGCACATCCCGGCCTCGCCCAGTTCGCCCGAGGTGGAGTTCCGCTTCGCGGAGCAGCGCCTGTCGCTGCGCGGCGAGTCCTTCCCCGAGAACGCGGCCGCGTTCTACAACCCGGTGATCGCGGCGCTGCGCGAATTCCTCGCCCAGCCGGCGGCGGAATCGACGCTGACCATCGAGGTCTCGCTGACCTACTTCAACAGCTCCAGCACCAAGATGCTGTTCACGCTGTTCGACCTGCTGGACCGCGCCGCCGCGGAGGGCCGCCGCGTGCTGCTGCTGTGGCTGCACGACGCCGAGGACGACACGATCCGCGAGTTCGGCGAGGAACTGATGGCCGATTTCCCCAACCTCGACATCGAGCTCCATGCCGTCGACAGCTGAGATCCTCGCAATGAAGCCGGCCCCCGATCTGTTCGAGCAGGAAGCCGCGGCGCTGGAACGCGCGCTGGCCGCGCGCGACGATCCGGCGCTGCCCGCCGAGCAGTACCGCGCCGCGCTGTCCGACCTGGTCGGGCACTTCGAGCGGCTGATGCGCGATAGCCGCCGCCTGATCCGCCGCAGCGACCGCGAGGAGCGCGAGCTGAACGTGCTGAACGACGAGTTGCACCGGCTCGCCGCCCAGCTCGAATACAAGGCCCGCCACGACTCGCTGACCGGCGCGCTGAACCGCGGCGCCATCTTCGAACGCGCCAGCCTGCACCTGCAGCGCGGCGCGCTGTCACTGGTGGTGCTGGACATCGACTTCTTCAAGAGCATCAACGACGCCTTCGGCCATCCGGCCGGCGATGCGGTGATCTGCGAGGTGGTCAACCGCCTCAGCAGCGCCACGTCGGCGCACACGGGACCGGCCGAGATCGGTCGCGTCGGCGGCGAGGAGTTCTCGATCCTGCTGCCGCGGGTGGATATCGACGGTGCGATGCAGCAGGCCGAGGCAATGCGCCAGGCCATCGCCGGCCGCCCGTTCGACTGCCTGCCGGGCCGCGTCGTGACGGCCAGCTTCGGCGTCAGCTGGACGCCCGCCAATGGGGCCTTCGGCGACGCCTACGCGCGGGCCGACGAGGCGCTGTTCGAGGCCAAGCGCGGCGGCCGCAACCAGGTCCGCGCGGGCCTGGCGGACGCGCACTGAAGCGGGCGGCCAGGATGTTCGCCGAACGCCTGATCCGCCTGCTGTCGCGCCTGCGCATCGCCACCCGGCTGCGTGTCGCGTTCGCCCTGCTGCTGGCGCTGCCTCTGCTGCTGGCGGCCCTGGCCGCGGAGCGGCTGCAGCAGCTCGGCCAGGACATCACGCTGATCCAGCTGCTGTGCGGTGCGACCTTGGCCGGCGGCGCGCTGCTGGCCGTGCTGGTGTCGCGCAGCGTGCTGCGGCCGCTGGAGCAGGTCGAGGCCGGTGCACGCGCGATCGCCGAGGGCGAGTACGGCCATCGCATCGCCGTGGCCGGGCGCGACGAGCTGGGCCAGCTCGCCGCCTCGATGAACGTGCTCGCCATGGCGGTGGACGAGCGCCAGCGCCGCCTGCTGGAGATGGCCGGCACCGACTCGCTGACCGGCCTGCCGCTGCGCACCCGCTTCGCGGCCGCGGTGGAGCGGCACCTCGCGAAGCACCCGGACGGCGCGGCTGCGCTGCTGTGCCTGGACGTGGACCGGCTGAAGACGGTCAACGGCGTGCTCGGCTTCGAGGCCGGCGATTCGATGCTGGTGGGCCTGGCACAGCGCCTGGCCCTGCTCGGCAGCGAAGGCGTGCTGTGTGGGCGGCTGGCCGGCGGCACCTTCGTCGCGCTGCTGCCGCTGAAGAATGCAGAGGCCTGGCGCGCCGAGATCTCGGTGCTGCAGGCGGCGCTGAACCGCAAGCAGCTGTGGCACGGCCAGGCGCTGGACCTGAGCGTCTCGATCGGCGTGGCGCTGTACGCCGCGCACGGCCACCGGGCCGAGACGCTGCTGCAGCGCGCCGAGCAGGCGATGTTCGAGGCCAAGCGCCTGCGCAACGAGGTGTCGCTGTACGACCCCGAACTGGAGGCCGACCGGCTCTCGCACCTGAGCCTGCTGTCCGAGCTGGAGACGGCCATCACGCAGGGGCAACTGCGGCAGTTCGTGCAGCCCAAGCTTTGCCTGGTCGGCAGCGAGCCGGTCGTGGCCGGCGTGGAGGCGTTGGTGCGCTGGCAGCACCCGGAGCGCGGCTGGCTGCCGCCCAGCGAGTTCGTGCCCTTTGCAGAGAGCACCGGCCGCATCCGCCAGATCACGCAGTGGATGCTGGAGCAGGCGGTCGACACGTTGGCGCGCTGGCGTGCCGAAGGCCGCTTCCCGGACGGCGTGCCGCCGATCTCGGTCAACATCTCCACGCTGGACGTGCAGGACGGCCTGCTGCCCGCGCGCATCGAGGCGCTGCTGCGCCGCGCGAACGTACCCGCCGAGCTGCTGCAGCTGGAGCTCACCGAAACCGGCCTGATGGCCAGCACGCAGGACCCGATCCACGTGATGCACTCGCTGCGCCGCCTGGGCGTGCGACTGGCGATCGACGACTTCGGCACCGGCCAGTCCTCGCTGGCGTATCTGCAGCGCCTGCCGGTGCACGAGCTGAAGATCGATCGCAGCTTCGTCGACGGCGTCGACCAGGACGCCAAGCGCGAGGAACTGCTGGGCTCGATCATCATGCTGGGTCACGGCCTGGGCCTGCAGGTCAGCGCTGAGGGCGTCGAGAACACGGCCGAGCTCGCGGTGCTGAAGCGCCTGGGCTGCGACCTAGTGCAGGGCTACCTGCTGGCCAAGCCGATGGACATCGAGCGCTTCGAGGCCTGGAGCAGCCCGACCATGGTGCTGGAGCCCGCGTGAGCCTGCTCGCGGCGACCAGCGTCGCCGTCGCGCTGCCGCTGGGCCTGATCGCCATGGTCACCGCCCTGCTGCAGGGCAAGCTGCTGTTCGGCCGCACCTGGATCCTGCGTCGCGCGCCGGCCGGCCCGGCGGCACAGCGGCGCACGGCGGAACCGGTGACCTTGCAGCGACCCGGTGGCGTGCGGCTGCAGGGCTGGCTCAGCGTCACAGACGGCGCCGCGCCGCGGCGCGTGTTGCTGTGGTTCGGCGGGCGCAACGAACATGTGGGCTGGACGCCGGACTTCGGCGGCTGGCTGCCCGACGACTGCGCGCTGCTCGCGTTCAACTACCGCAGCCTCGGCGGCAGCGGCGGCTGGCCATCGGAGCGCGCCTGCGTGGCCGATGCCGCGGCGATCGCTGGCTGGGCGCGCGAGCGCTTCGGAGAGTCGGCACCGCTGCATCTGGCCGGCCGCAGCATCGGCAGCGGCATCGCGATGCAGCTGGCCGCAAGGCTGACGGCCCAGGGGCGGCCGGTCGAGAGCCTGACCCTGGTCACGCCGCCGCAAAGCCTGCGCGCGGTGCTGGCCGAGTCGTGGTGGCTGGTGCCTCTATTGCCACTGCTGCGCTCGCCGCTCGATTCGCTGGCCGCGGCCTCGGGCCTGCGCTGCCCTGTGCTGATGCTGCTGGCGGAGAGCGATCGCCAGGTGCCGCATGCGCACTCGATGGCGCTGGCCACAGCATTACGCGCGGCAGGCTGCGCGGTGCAAGTGCACCAACTCGACGGCACGACGCATCGCAACCTCGTGCGGACGACGGCGGCGATGGGCCTGATCGGGCGCTGGTTGACGGCCCAGTGATAAGGTTTCGGCTTCGCCAACGCCAACGCAGCTGAGATTCCATGAGCACTCCCTATCCGATCGGCACGCCCGGCCAGCCCTGGGGCGAGGCCGAACGCGCCGCCTGGCGCGCAGCCCAGCGCAAGCAGCGCAGCCATGCCGACGAGGTCGTGGCCCCGATCGAGGCGCTGGCCGCGCGCTTCGACGTCGAGACCTACGGCCGGCTCGACTACGACGGCCAGCAGTTCCCGCTGCTGGCGTTGCGCAACCGCGGCTGGCGCGACGAGCTGCCGACGATGCTGGTGACCGGTGGCGTGCACGGCTACGAGACCAGCGGCGTGCAGGGCGCGCTGCAGTTCCTGCGCGAGCACGGCGACGAGTGGGCCGGCCGCGCGAACCTGCTGGTGGTGCCCTGCGTCAGCCCCTGGGGCTACGAGCGCATCCAGCGCTGGAACTTCGATGCGCTGGACCCGAACCGCAATTTCTTCGCCGGCACGAAGGCGGCCGAGGCGGCCGCCTTGCTGGCGCTGCTGGCACCTCTGCAAGGCCGGGTGCTGATGCACATCGACCTGCACGAGACCACCGACACCGACGAGTCCGAATTCCGCCCGGCGCTCGCCGCGCGCGACGGCAAGCCCTTCGAGCCCGGTGAGATCCCCGACGGTTTCTACCTGGTCGACGACGCCGAGCGCCCGCAGCCGGGCTTCCAGCGCGCGGTGATCGAGGCGGTGGCCCCTGTGACCCACATCGCCGAGCCGGACGCGAACGGCAACATCATCGACTGCCCGCTGCAGCAGCACGGGGTGATCGCATTCGCGGTATCGCGCTCGCACCTGTGCGCCGCGATGACCGGCGCACGCTTCGCGACGACGACCGAGGTCTACCCGGACAGCCCGCGCACTTCGCCGGCGCAATGCAATGCCGCGCAGGTGGCGGCGGTGCGAGCGGCGATCGGCTACGCGCTGGCCGCCGTCAATTGAACGGCGTCCACTTGAGATCGGACTTCGAGGACTCCACCGTCTTCTCGATGAAGCGCACGCCGCGCGCGCCGTCCTCGACTCTCGGATAGTCGGCCTCGCTGCGCGCCGCCGGCTGGCCGGTGGCGAGACGGGCGTGGATGTCGTTGGCCACGCCCATGTAGACGTTGGCAAAGGCCTCGATGAAGGCTTCCGGATGGCCGGTGGGCGTCCGTGTGGCCCGCTTGGCCGCTTCGCCGAGCCAGGCCGAGCCGCGGGTCAGCGTCTGGCGTGGGCCGTCGATCGGCGCGTGGTGCAGCTGGTTCGGATCCTCCTGGTGCCAGGTCAGCGAACCCTTCTCGCCGAACACGCGCAGCCGCAGGTCGTTCTCGCAGCCCACCTCGATCTGCGAGGCGATCAGCACGCCGCGCGCGCCGCCCTTGAAGCGCAGCAGCAGGTTGCCGTCGTCGTCGATACGGCGGCCGGGGACGAAGCTCGTCAGGTCGGCGCACAGGCTCTCGATCTCCAGGCCGGTGACCGTGTGCACGAGATTCTCGGCGTGGGTGCCGATGTCGCCGATCGCGCCGGCGATGCCGCTGCGCGCCGGGTCGGTGCGCCAGTCGGCCTGCTTGTTGTCGAGCGCGGTGGCGAGCCAGCCCTGATTGTACTCGACGATCACCTTGCGCAGCGGCCCGAGTACCCCGCCGGCCACCATCTCGCGCGCCTGGCGCACCATCGGGTAGCCGGTGTAGTTGTAGGTGACGCCGAACACGATGCCGCGCCGCGCCACCACGTCGACGAGGCTCTGCGCCTGCGCGCTGGTGTGCACCAGCGGCTTGTCACAGACGACGTGGAAGCCGGCGTCGGCGAAGGCGTGCGCCACCTCGTGGTGGACGTGGTTGGGCGTGACGATGCAGACCAGGTCGATGCGCTCCTCGGGCGGGCGCTTCAGCTCGTCGGCCAGCAGCTCCTGCCAGGACCCGTGGTTGCGGTCATCGGCCAGGCCCAGGTCCTTGCCCGAGGCACGGGCCTTGTCGGGCGTGGACGAGAGGGCGCCCGCGACCAGTTCATAACGGTGGTCCAGCGCCATCGCGTGGCGATGCACGGCGCCGATGAAGCCGTCGCGGCCGCCGCCGACCATCGCGTAGCGGAGCTTTCTCAGGCGTGCGGGATTCATGAGCCGGCCATGCCTCCCTGCTTGGATTTGTCGAAGACGGCGTCGAAGGCGCCTTGGGCCGGCTCGAAGTCGAGCCGCCGGCAGAAGGCCGCGCTCTCGGTCGCGCCGTGGATGCGGTCCATGCGGCTGTCTTCCCATTCCACGGACAGCGGGCCCTGGTAGCCGACGTCGTTGAGCGCCACGATCAGCGACTCGAAATCGATCATGCCGCGGCCGACGCTGCGGAAGTCCCAGGTGCGCCGCGCATCGCCGAAGCTGGTGTGGCCGCCGAAGGTGCCGACGGTGCCGTCGCCCTTGCCCCACCAGACGTCCTTCATGTGCGCGTTGAAGATGCGCGGGCCGAACTGGCGGATGAAGCGGATGTAGTCGACGCCCTGGTAGCCGAGGTGGCTGGGGTCGAAGTTGAAGCCGAAGCGGTTGTGCTGGTTGACGGCATCCAGCGCGCGCTCGCTCGACGCGATGTCGAACGCGATCTCGGTCGGGTGGACCTCCAGCGCGAAGTTGACGTCGCACTCGTCGAACACGTTCAGGATCGGCGTGAAGCGGCTACCGAAGTCGGCGAAGCCGGCGTCCCAGAAGGACTGCGGCGTCGGCGGAAACGCGTAGATCGAATGCCAGATCGACGAGCCGGTGAAGCCGGTGACGGTCTTGACGCCGAAGGCCTTCGCGGCACGCGCGGTGTCGGCGAGTTCCGCGGCGGCGCGCTGGCGCACACCCTCGGGATCGCCGTCGCCCCAGACGTGCGCGGGCAGGATCGCCTGGTGGCGTGAGTCGATCAGGTCGCAGACGGCCTGGCCGACAAGGTGGTTGCCGATCGCGAAGCAGCGCAAGCCGTTCTTCTCGAGGATCGCATGCTGGGCCGCGCAGTAGCCGGGCTCGCGCAGCGCCTGCTGCACGTTGAAATGGTCGCCCCAGCACGCCAGCTCCAGGCCGTCGTAGCCCATGCGCTTGGCCAGCGGCGCGAGTTCGGCCAGCGGCAGGTCGGCCCACTGGCCGGTGAAGAGGGTGACAGGACGGGACATATGAGTTCTCCTGGAACGAGCCTGACGAATGTCCGTTCGCCCTGAGGTATCGAAGGGCCAAGTGCAACGGTTCGAACAGGCCCTTCGATACCTCAGGGCGAACGAGGGGTGGACTAGCTCTGCGCCATCAGAACGGCGAATCCGGGAAGTAGAAGTCCTTGGCGTTCTCCTTGGTGATCAGCACCGAGGGGACGATGTTGTTGGCCGGCAGCTTCTCGCCCTTCAGGCGCGCCTCGCCGGTCATCTTGATCGCGTCGTACATGAACTTCGGCGAATAGGAGACGTTGACCTGGATGCGCGGGTCGCTGCCGTCCATCAGCGTCTTGATGCTGGCCTTGGCGCCGGCGCCGCCGAGCACCAGCTTGATGTCGGTGCGTTTGGCCTGGTCGATCGCCTTCAGCACGCCGACGGCCATGTCGTCGTCCGAGGCCCACACGGCGTCGATGTGCTTGAAGCGGGTCAGGTAGTCCTGCATCACCTTGAAGCCGTCGTCGCGGTTCCAGTTGCCGTACTTGGCGTCCAGCAGCTTGATGCCCGGGTAGTTCTTCAGCACGCTGTTGAAGGCGTCCACGCGCTGGTTGTCCAGCGTCGAGGCGATGCCGCGCAGCGCGACGATCTCGCCCTTGCCGCCCAGGTACTTGGCGATGTACTCGGCCGGGATCTTTCCGAAGGCGGTGTTGTCGCCGGCGACGTAGGCGTCCTGGCCGGACGGGTTGGTCAGGCCGCGGTCGACCACGGTGACGTAGACGCCCTTGCTGTGGATCTGCTCGACCGGCTTGGTCAGCGGGCCCGACTCGAAGGGGAAGACCACCAGCGTGTTGATCTTCGTGACCGTCATCAGGTCCTGCAGCTGGTTGGCCTGCTCGGCGGGACTCGCGGCAGTCTTGATCGTGACCTTGATGTCCGGGTACTTGGCCTCCAGGTCCTTCTTGGCCTCGTTGGCCCAGAAGACGATGCCGGCGGCGAAGCTGTGCGTGGCCGTCGGGATCGACACGCCGAGGTTGATCTTGGCCTGGGCGAAGGCGCCTGCGCTGCTGGCGGCGAGGAGGGCGGCTACTGCGGTTCTGCGGGTGATCTTGTTCATCTCGTCTTGTCTCCGTTGGTGGGTCAGGGAACTTGCAGCAGACGCTGCGGGTACTGCATTCGGTATGCCGGGCCGAGCGCCGGGCGGCCCCAAGCCGGCCCACGGGCGATGCTCGCGGGTCGATCCCGCGAGCATCGCCGCCCCCTCGGGGGGCGGGCCAGGGTACTCACTGGACGGGGGGCTCATTTCTTTCGTTGGGTGAAGGCGACGGCGATGATCACGAAGCCTTGGACGGCTGCGTTCAGGTACACGCTGATGACGCTGGTGAGGTTCAGGATGTTGCTGATGACCGAGAGCAGCACGGCGCCGACCACGGTGCCGGTGATGCTGCCCGCGCCGCCCTTCAGCGCGGTGCCGCCGACGATCACCGAAGCGATGGCTTCCAGCTCCCACAGCAGGCCGGTGGTCGGCGAGGCCGAGCCCAGGCGCGGCACGTAGAGCAGGGTGGCGACGCCCACGCAGGCGCCCAGTAGCACGTAGGTCAGCAGCTTGATGCGGTCCACGTCCACCGCCGCATAGCGGGCCACCTGTTCGTTCGAGCCGATTGCCTGCACATAGCGGCCGTAGGCGGTGCGATTCAGCAGCAGCGCGCCGAGCACGGCCACGACGAGGAACACCCACACCGGAATGGGCACGCCCAGCAGCGCGCCGTAGTAGACCGGGGCGTAGACGTCGGCGAGCTTGTCGTCCAGCGTGATCGCGCCGCCGTTGGACAGGTAGGTGAGGTAGGCGCGGAAGATGCCCAGCGTGCCCAAGGTGACGATGAAGGGCTCGATGCGGCCGCGGGTGATCAAGAGGCCGTGCGCGAGGCCGAAGACCGCGCCGAGCAGCACCGCGAAGCCGGCGCCGAGCGCCACGATCGAAAGCGGCGGCAGGCCGCGCGTGCCAAGGTAGTTCATCACCCAGATCACGCAGCCGGCGATCAGCGCCGCCATCGAGCCGACCGAGAGGTCGATGCCGCCGCTGATGATCACGAAGCACATGCCCACCGCGATGATGCCGATGAAAGCGGTGCGGGTGAGCACGTTCATCGCGTTGTCCAGCGTGGCGAAGTCGCCGTTCAGCAGCGTGCCGGCGATGCACAGCAGCGCGAGGCCGGCGAAGGGCCCGAGGCCGTGCAGCCGCACCCACCAGGGCGCGGCCGAGGCCGAGTCAGTGCGTTCCTGTTGCATGGCGGATCAAGACCTCTTCAGTCAGTTTTTCGTCGGATGCGAGCGTCGCCTGCTGCACGCCGCCGCGCATCACGACGATGCGGTGGCAGCAGCCGATCAGCTCCATCAGCTCGCTGGAGACCACGATCACCGCGCGGCCCTCGCGGGCCAGGCGCTGGATCAGGAAATAGATGTCGCGCTTGGCGCCGACGTCGACGCCGCGCGTCGGTTCGTCCAGCACGATCACCTTCGGGTTCGGGTGCAGCACCTTGGCCAGCGCCAGCTTCTGCTGGTTGCCGCCGGACAGCGACGCGGCCTTGATCGTCAGCGAGCCGGTGCGGATGCCGAAGGCGTCCACCGCGGAACGCAGCGCCTTCTGCTCGGCATCGGGCCGCAGCCACGGGCGGCAGTACTGCTTGAGCGCCATCAGGGTCAGGTTTTGCCGCAGCGGGAAGTCCACGTGCAGGCCCTTGCCCTTGCGGTCTTCGCTGAGGTAGGTGAGGCCCAGGTCGGCCGCCTCGCGCGGGCTGCGGATGCGCACCGGCTTGCCGGCGATCTCCACCCGCTCGACGGTGGCCGGGCGCAGGCCGAGCAGGCCCTCGAACAACTCGGTGCGGCCGGCGCCGACGAGCCCGGCGAAGCCGAGGATCTCGCCGGGCGTAGCCTCGAAGGAGATGTCCTTGGCCCAGCCGGGCACGTTCAGGCCCTGCACGCGCACCAGCGGCGCGCCCTCGGGCCGCGGATCCTTGCGCGGGTAGAGGTCGGCGAGCTCGCGGCCGATCATCAGCGTAGCCATCTGCTGGCGCGAAACCTGGGCCGTGTGGTCGCGGGCGACGAAGCGGCCGTCGCGCATCACGATGATCTCGTCGGTGACGCGCTCCACCTCGTCGAGCTTGTGCGAGATGTAGATGATCGTCACGCCGCGCGCCTTCAGCCGGGCCATCAGTGCGAACAGGCGTTCGGTCTCGCCGGGCGTCAGCGTGGCGGTGGGCTCGTCCATGATCAGCAGCCGCGCCTCGCGCTGCAGGGCCTTGGCGATCTCGACGAGCTGCTTCTCGGCCACGATCAGCCGGCGCACCGGCGTGTCCGGCGCGGCCTGCAGGCCCACTTCCTTCAGCACCAGCGCGGTCTCGGCGCGCATCGCGGCATCGTCGAGCCACAGACCCTTGGTCTTCTCATGGCCGAGGAAGACGTTCTGCATGATCGTCAGGTCCTCGGCCAGCGCGAACTCCTGGTGGATCATCGCGATGCCCGCGGTCTCGGCGTCGCGCGGGCCCTGGAAGTGGACCTCGCGGCCCGCCAGCAGCAGCCGGCCGCCGCTGCGCGATTCGTAGCCGGCCAGGATCTTCATCAGGGTGCTCTTGCCGGCGCCGTTCTCGCCCAGCAGGCCGTAGACACGGCCGGGCTCCAGCTCGAACGAGACGCCGTGCAGGACCTGGACCGGACCGAAGGATTTCGTGATCTGGTCGAAGTGGACAGTGAAGCTCATGCGGCCACCTTCTCGCGCCTCGACGACACCGATAGCCGCAGCACCTCCTGCAGCGCCAGAACGCCGGCGCCGATCACGCCGGCGTTCTGGCCCAGCGGCGACAGCACGATCTCCAGGTGCCGCGTCGACAGGGCCAGCGAGCGCTGGTACACGCTTTGGCGCAGCGAGGCCAGGAACAGCGGCCCGATGCCGGTGACCCCTCCGCCGATGAACACGTGCGACGGGTTGAAGAAGTTCACCACCGAGGCCAGCATCTGCCCGACCAGCGCGCCGGAGCGCTGGACGATCGCGTTGGCCGCCGCATCGCCGTGGCGGCTCGCGTTGCCGACGTCCTCGGACGTCAGCTCGCCGCGCTCGGCCAGCGCTTCGGCCAGCAGTGCGCTCTCACCCGCCTGCGCGGCCTCCTGGCCCAGCCGCGCGATCGCCGGGCCGCCGGCCATCGCCTCCACGCAGCCGAGGTTGCCGCAGCGGCAGCGCGGCCCGGCCGGGTCCACGCAGATGTGGCCGACGTCGCCGGCAGACCCGTTGGCGCCGCGATAGACCTCGCCATGGCAGACGACGCCGCAGCCGATGCCGGTGCCGACCTTGATGACCAGGAAGTTCGGCAGCGTGCGCTTCAGGCGCCACAGCTCGCCGAGTGCCATCAGGTTGACGTCGTTGTCCACCCAGACCGGGGCCTCGTACTCGGCGCGCAGGTCGTCGCGGATCGAGTAGCGGTCCCACAGCGGCATCAGCGGCGGCTCGACCAACTGGCCGCTCTCGAAATCGACCGGGCCGGGCACGCCGATGCCGATCGCCAGCACGTCCTTGGGCTTCAGTTTCAGTTGCGTGAGCAGGCGGCGCATCAGCGTGCGGATCAGCGTGAAGACCACGCCGGGGCCTTCGCGCACGTCGACCGCTTCGGCATGATGGGCCAGTACCTGCAGATCGGTGCCGAGCACGGCGATGTCCACGCCGGTCGCGCCCAGGTCCACCCCCAGCAGCACGCCGAGGCCGCGATGCAGCTGCAGCGTTTCGGCGCGCCGGCCGCCGGAGGAGGCGCGCGGCCCGATCTCGTCGAGCCAGCCCTGCTCGATCAGGCCGGCGACCAGCGCGTTCGCCCGCGTCTTGGAGGAATTCAGGTGCGAGCAGAGCGCATCGCGCGACGGGCCGTGTTGCCACATCACGCCTTCGAGCACCGCCAGTTCGGTGGCGGACAGCGCGGGTGCCCGCATGCTTCTCACGCGCGCTCCCGCTCGATGGCTTGCTGTGCCTGCATGGCGATGCCTGGTCTCCTGTCGTTTTACTGCGAACCGCTCTGGGGCGGCGTGCGCGGATGGTAGGAGCGGGACTTCAGCCGTACAAGAGTGAACTTTGACCTGTTTTGGGTTTTATTGCTTGGATTGCAGGCGCGGCTTCAGCGCCGCCTCGGCCTCGTCGGCGTAGGCGCGGCAGCTCATCGGGTGGGGATGCGGGTTCGCCGCGTCGGCGTAGTTCCATCCGCTCTGGTCGGGGTGCGGGGTCAGCAGCAGGTCGCAGGGGAGGGCGCGGATCCGCGCGATGCTGCCGACGTAGGCCTCGGCGATGTGCGGGTAGGCGGGGTTGCCGACCAGCTTGTAGCCGGGCGCGCTGAGGCTGTCGACGTAGGCGATGCGCAGCGGCTTGCCGCCCTGCGTGTCGGTCCAGGTCCAGCTCGTGCTGCCGGGCGTATGGCCGGGCGTGAAGGTGGGCGTGAATGCGGTGGCGCCGAGCTGGATGATCTCGCCGTCCTGGACCAGGCGGTCGGCCTGCACCGGCGGGTAGGCGATGTCGTCGCCGAAGTGGATGTCATGCGTGCCGCCGCGGGCCATCAGCGCCGCCGATTCCGCGTTTGCCACCAGCACCGAGCCGGTAGCGCGCTTGACGGCGGCCAGCGGGCCGGCGTGATCGGCATGGGCATGGGTGTTCAGGATCAGCTTCACGTCGCCTGGCTGCAGGCCGAGCTTGCGGATGTTCGCCAGCAGCAGCTCGGCCGTCTGCGGCATGCCGCCGTCGATCAGCACCGCGCCGGCTTCGGTCTTGACCAGCAGCGCGGTGATGCCGGCGGCGCCGACCTGCCAGGTGTGGTCGGCGATGCGCAGCGGCGCGATCGGCGTCAGCCAGCCGGGCTGAGCGAGGTAGGGCTTGAGTTGCGGGAGGTCGTTGGCGGCATGGGCGGCGCCGGCGGCGAGCAGGGCCGCAACAAGGATCGTCAGGGGGCGTGTTTTCATGGAGCGGCATTGTGAGGGCCGCCGCTACGATGGCCTGCCTTGCGAAGGAGTCACCGATGTCTCGAATTGCAATCGCGGTGCTGCTGGCCGCACTGACTTCCGCCGTGCGGGGCGCCGAGGCCCAGGCGCCGGCCTTCGATGCGGCGCTGGCCAGCAAGGTCGGTGCGGACGAGCACGGCATGCGTGCCTACGTGCTGGTGATCCTGAAGACCGGGCCGAACAAGATGCCCGCCGGGCCCGAGCGCGACGAGATGTTCAAGGGCCACTTCGCCAACATCAAGCGCCTGGCCGACGAAGGCAAGCTGGCGGTGGCCGGCCCCTTCGACGGCGTGGACGGCTGGCGCGGCATGTTCATCTTCGCGGTGAAGGACATCGACGAGGCGCGCGCGCTGACGGCCAGCGATCCGGTGATCGCCAAGGGCGAGATGGTGGCCGAGTTCCACAAGTACTACGGCTCGGCGGCGCTGATGCTGGTGCCCACCGAGCACCAGAAGGTGGCGAAGAAGTCGTTCTGAACGCCCGCTTCAGGGCACGACGCGGGACGGGCCTTCCCGGTTGTCCTCGGCGGCGGCGTCGCGCGATGGCGGCTTGACGCAAGTGCGGTCGCCGTCGAAGGCCTCGCGCCAGACATAGCCGACGAGACAGGTGTCCGGCCCGTAGGCGCCGCCCTTGGGCTTCCGGCGGCTGTCGGCCTGTTGGTTCTCGTTGACCGTGATCGAACGGCGCTTGGGCGTGACGCAGACGATATCGCCCGAGCGCGCCTCGCGCCACACATAGCCGTTGATGCAGACGCCGCTCTCGTGGGCGGTGGCCTGTTCGCGGCCCGGTGCCGAGGATGGATCCGGACCGGCGGCGGTCGGTGGCAAGGTCAGCGGCGTCGACGCCGACAGGGACAGCGGCGGCACGACGGGCGGCGCCGCGGCCGGCCAGAAATGGATGCCCGCCAGCGTCGCGACCGCCAGGGCGCCGACGGCACCGAGCGGCAGCCAGCGCCGCCGCGGCGAGGTTTCGCCCGGCGTGCGATCGAGCACCCGCCGCAGCGCGGCAATCAGCAACTGCACGTCGGAATCCCAGCGCGCGTGGCTCAGCTCGACGGCGTTGCGATAGGCCAGGTCGTGCAGGTCCGTCGGCAGCTGGTCCGCGCGCGGCATCTGCGCGCCGTGCACCAGCACCGGCACGACCGGGATGTCGCGCTTCAGTGCGGCGGCGGTCTCCAGGCGGACGAAGTCGTCCGGGTCATCGATGCGGCGCTGGCCCTGTTCGTCCGTCAGGCTGAGCCAGCCGGGGCCGATCAGTGCCAGCAGCACGCCGCAGTCGGCGGTATTGCGCTCGATCGCGCGGCGGAAGTCGACGCCGGGTTCGATCGTCGCCACGTCCATGAACACATGCTCCGCACCGAACTCGCCGCGCAACGCCTCGAACAGGCGGCCGGCCTGGCCCTCGGTGTCGTCGCGCCGATAGCTGAGGAAGATGTTCTGCATCGGCCCGACTTATACGCCGCGCCGCGCAGCGCCGGTTCCACTGCCTTGTGGAGGATCCGCTGACATAACGAGTTACTCGATTGACCGGCGTGGGCCGATCGATTCCACTGGCCGCATGAACGAGCTGCTCGCCGCCTATCGTTACCTGTCCAACAACCATGGACAGATCCAGGCCAGCAAACGCTGCGGCTGCTGCAGTTGCATGGAGGTCTTCCCGCCCGAGGAGATCGTCGGTTGGCTGGGCCTGACCATGGACAACATGAACGACCCGAGCGCGGTGGCGCAGCAGACGGCAATGTGCCCCTACTGCGGGGCCGAAGCGGTGCTGGCCGACAAAGCGGGCTTCCCGATCAACGCGGTCTTCCTTCAGCGCATGAACGAGGCCTGGTTCCAGCGCACGCTGATCCGGAAGCCGAAATGAAAGTTGCCCCCACGCTTCGCCTTCGGCTCGCTGCCCCCGGGGGCGTTTTTCATCTTGGGGCGGCCCGGCGATGAAAAAAGCCGCAGCGAGGCTGCGGCTTGATTGGGGCGGGTGGATCAGCTCCGGTCGGGCGCGACGACGACCGGCGCGCGCGTGATGCGGGTCTTGCCGGCGGTGGTGGTCAGGATCACCGCGTCGCCCGCGGCCAGTGAGTCTTCGCCACGTCCCTGGATCACCGAACGGCGCTCGCCGTTGCGCAGTTGCACGAGGATCTCGTAGCCATCCTGACGCGTCGAGTTGCGCTCGACCGCGTTGCCGATCAGCGCGCCGGCGATCATGCCGACGACGCTGCCCGCCTGGCGGTCACGCCAGTTGCCGCCAACGCCGCCACCGGCGACCGAGCCGACCATCGCGCCGCTGACCGCACCGATGCCGCTCTGCGAACCGTCAACCGTGACGGGGCGGATCGACAGGACCGTCGCATCCTGCACGACCGACATGCGCTGGGTGTCGCGGTACTGCACGACGTCGGGGCTGCTGGTGGCGCAGGCACTCAGGACGGCGACGCTGGCGACGATCAAGATCTTCTTCAACATGATGCGAACTCCTCGGGGGCGATGTCCGCCCAACGGGGCATATTGTGCCGACGTTGACGCGGCCAAGACGTCTTTACCTTCAAGCAACGAGCGGTAGCTTGCAAACCGGATCAGCCGTGCAGGCGGCTCGAGCGCGGCACGCTGGCGAGCAGGAACTCCATCTGGTCGGCCAGGATGCGGCGGCCGCGCAGGATCATGTCCTCGTGCAGGCTGGGCACGTAGGGGAGATAGAGCAGTGTCATGTTCGCCTCTTCCGGCAGCCGGCTGCCCTTGCGGCCGTTGCATCCGCGGCAGGCGGTGATGCAGTTCATCCACGTGTCCTGGCCGCCGCGCGAGGTGGGCTGGATGTGCTCGCGGGTCAGATCGTCCAGATGGTGGGTGTGGCCGCAGTAGGCGCAGACGTGGCGGTCGCGCAGGAACAGCTTGCTGTTGGACAGCGCAGGCGCCTGGCGCCAGGCACGGCTCGGAACGGCGCCACGCACCGCGACGATCGGGTGAACCTCGATGCGCGACTGCTGGCCGGTGCGGCGCTGCAGGCCACCGCGCAGCGTCTGGCACGGATCGCCAAGCGTCCAGGCAATGCCGTCGCTTGCGTAGATCACGGCGGCTTCACGTGTCGTGATCCAGGCTTGCGGCCGGCCAGAGACATCCAGTTGAAGCACGTCCACAGCGTTGACCTCCAGGGGCTAGGGTACTGCAATAGTGCGCGCTAACTCAAGCTCTGACAGGGGTCATCGGGGATTTCCCGCATGGCGGCGGGGCGTTCATCGACATGTCATCGAAAGATCCCGCGAACGCGCCGGCGGTTCCGCTTTTTGTGCTCGCTCAATAAATTTAATAAAAAAGCACGACCGTTCGTTTTATTATTCGCGCTCCGAATTCAGCCCGAACGACGACGCCGTGTCAGCCCTGCCCAGTGCCAGCAAGCCTTCCGTGACCGCACCGCGCCCGAAACCGGCGCGCGTGGCCCGTTCGCTTCAGAAGGGCCAGCAGACCCGCGCGATCATCCTCGACGCCGCGCTGGCGCTGGCCTCGCACATGGGCCTGGAAGGTTTGTCGATCGGCGCGCTGGCTGACGTGACGAAGATGAGCAAGTCCGGCGTGTTCGCCCACTTCGGCTCGCGAGAGGAACTGCAGATCGCCGTCGTCACCGAATACCACCGCAAGTTCGAGGAGGAGGTGTTCTTCACCTCGATCCGCGAGCCGCGCGGCCTGCCGCGGCTGCGCGCGATGTTCGAGCGCTGGGTGTACCGCGTCTCGCAGGAGATCGACTCCGGCTGCATCTACATCAGCGGCGCCGTCGAGTTCGACGATCGCCCGGGCCCGGTACGCGATGCGCTGGTGGCCATGGTCCATGCCTGGCATTCGGCGATGAGCAAGTCGATCGGCATGGCCAAGGACGAAGGCCATCTGCGGGCCGATGCCGACGTCGAGCAGATCCTGTTCGAGCTGCACGGCCTGATCCTCTCGCTGCATCACGACGCCCGCTTCATGCGTGCGCCCGGCGCCCTGCCGCGGGCCGGCACCGGCTTCGAGCGCATGGTCCAGTTCTATGCCACCGAGGCGGGTATCGCGGCCGATGCAGAGCATCGCCGCGCGCCGCCCAGGTAATCAGTTACTTCCCTTCCACACTCACCCGTCCTTCAGGAGACCGACATGCCCCAGTACAACCCGCCGCTGCGCGACATGCAGTTCGTGATGCACGAGCTGCTCAACGCGGTCGACGAACTGAAGCAGTTGCCCGCGCACGCCGACATCGACGCGGACACGATCAATGCCGTGCTGGAAGAGGGCGGCAAGTTCGCCTCCGAGGTGCTCGCCCCGATCAACCTGAGCGGCGACCTGGAAGGCTGCACGCTGGACAAGGCCACGCACGAGGTCAAGCCGCCGAAGGGCTTCAAGGAGGCCTATGCCCAGTACATCGAAGGCGGCTGGCCGGCGCTGGGCTGCGACCCCGAGTACGGCGGCCAGGGCCTGCCGGTGCTGCTGAACCAGGCGCTGTACGAGATGCTGAACTCGGCCAACCAGGCCTGGACCATGTACCCGGGCCTGTCGCATGGCGCGTACGAGGCGCTGCACGCCCACGGCACCGACGAGCAGAAGAAGACCTACCTGCCCAAGCTGACCAGCGGCGAGTGGACCGGCACCATGTGCCTGACCGAGCCGCACTGCGGCACCGACCTGGGCCTGCTGCGCTCGAAGGCCGAGCCGCAGGCCGACGGCACTTACAAGATCACCGGCTCGAAGATCTTCATCTCCGCCGGCGAGCACGACATGGTGGACAACATCGTCCACCTGGTGCTGGCGCGCTTGCCGGATGCGCCGCAGGGCTCCAAGGGCATCTCGCTGTTCGTCGTGCCCAAGTTCAAGGTCAATGCCGACGGCACGCTGGGCGAGCGCAACCCGGTGTTCTGCACGGGCCTGGAGCACAAGATGGGTATCCACGGCAATGCCACCGCGCAGATCGCGCTGGACGGCGCCGTCGGCACCTTGGTCGGCGAGCCGAACAAGGGGCTGGTGGCGATGTTCGTGATGATGAACGCCGCGCGCCTGGGCGTCGGCAACCAGTCGCTGGGCCTGACCGAGGTGGCCTACCAGAACGCCGCCGCCTATGCGAAGGACCGCATCCAGATGCGCGCGCTGTCCGGCCCGAAGGCCAAGGACAAGCCGGCCGACCCGATCATCGTCCACCCGGACGTGCGCAAGATGCTGCTGACCGCGCGTGCCTACGCCGAGGGCGGCCGCGCGCTGTCGATGTACGTGGCGCTGATGCTGGACAAGGCGCTGTCCGCCGACGATGCCGACGAACGCAAGGAAGCCGACGACGAGGTCGCGCTGCTGACGCCGATCGTCAAGGCCTTCATCTCCGACAACGCCTGGATCGCCACCTCGCACTGCATGCAGGTGTACGGCGGCCACGGCTACATCCATGAGTCGGGTGTCGAGCAGTTCGTGCGTGACTCGCGCATCAACATGACCTACGAAGGCACGAACACCGTGCAGTCGCTGGACCTGCTGGGCCGCAAGATCCTGTCGAACAACGGCGCCGTGCTGAAGAAGTTCGGCAAGAAGATCGCCGCCTTCGTCGAGGAAGAGGGCACCAACGAGGCGATGCAGGAGTTCATCAACCCGTTGGCCGACATCGGCGACAAGGTCACCAAGCTGACGACCGAGATCGGCATGAAGGCCTTCCAGAACCCCGACGAGGTCGGCGCCGCCGCGGTGGACTACCTGCGCGTGGCCGGCCACATGGTGTTCGCCTACTTCTTCGCCCGCATGGCCAAGATCGCGCTGGAGAAGAAGGACAGCGGCGACAGCTTCTATACCGCCAAGCTGTACACCGCGCGCTTCTACTTCGCCAAGCTGCTGCCGGAAACGGCCTCACTGATCCGCACCGCACGCTCCGGCCTGTCTCCGCTGATGGAGATGGACGAGGCGCTGTTCTGACCGGAGCTCAAGATGCAGAAACAACTCATCGCGGCCGCGACCCTCTTCCTGGCAGCCGGCGCAGCATTCGCGCAGCCCGCCAGCCCGGTGGGCTTGTGGAAGACGATCGACGACGACGGCAAGACCGCCAAGTCGCTGGTGCGCATCAGCGAGAGCGGTGGCGTGCTCAGCGGCACGATCGAGAAGATCTTCGACGCCGGCAAGCAGGACGCCAAGTGCGACCAGTGCAAGGACGAGCGCAAGGACAAGCCGATCGTCGGCATGACCATCATCCGCGGCGTCAAGCCCGAGGGTGACGACAAGGCGCAATGGAGCGGCGGGGAAATCCTCGACCCCTCCAACGGCAAGACCTACAAGACCAAGATCTGGACCGAGGACGGCGGCAAGACGCTGAACGTGCGCGGCTACATCGGCTTCCTGTACCGGACCCAGGTCTGGCAAAAAGCTGAGTGAAATCACAGTTAGGAGAAGTTTCGTGAGTCGATTCCAAGTTCGCAAAGTCGCCGTGCTCGGCGCGGGCGTGATGGGCGCGCAGATCGCTGCGCACCTGGTCAACGTCAAGGTGCCGGTGGTGCTGTTCGACCTGCCGGCCAAGGAAGGCCCGAAGAACGGCATCGTCACCAAGGCCATCGACGGGCTGAAGAAGCTCAAGCCCGCGCCGCTGGGCAACGCGGCCGATGCCGCGCTGATCCAGCAGGCCAATTACGAGGAACACCTCGAGCTGCTGAAGGACTGCGACCTGATCATCGAGGCCATCGCCGAGCGCATGGACTGGAAGCTCGATCTGTACAGGAAGATCGCGCCCTTCATCGCGCCGCATGCGATCGTGGCCTCGAACACGTCGGGCCTGTCGATCACGAAGCTGTCCGAAGTGCTCCCCGAAGAGATCAAGCCGCGCTTCTGCGGCATCCATTTCTTCAACCCGCCGCGCTACATGTACCTGGTCGAGCTGATCAACACGCCGACCACGCAGCCTGAGGTGATCGACCAGCTCGAGAGCTTCGTCACCACCGCGCTGGGCAAGGGCGTCGTGCGCGCCAACGACACGCCGAACTTCGTCGGCAACCGCATCGGCGTGGCCGGCATGATGGCGACGATGATCGAAGCGCAGAAGTTCGGCCTCAGCGTCGACGTCGTCGACGACCTGACCGGCAAGAAGCTGGGCCGTGCCTCCAGCGGCACCTTCCGCACCGCGGACGTGGTGGGCCTGGACACCATGGCCCATGTGATGAAGACGATGCAGGACAACCTGCAGAGCGATCCGTTCTTCGGTATGTATGCCACGCCTCCGGTGCTGGCCAAGCTGATCGAGGCGGGCGCGCTGGGCCAGAAGGCCGGCGCCGGCTTCTACAAGAAGGTCGGCAAGGACATCCAGCGCCTGGACTTCGCCAGCGGTGAGTACGTCGCCGGCGGCAAGAAGGCCGACGAGATCGTCGCCCGCATGCTGAAGAAGCCCGCGCCCGACCGCATCAAGCTGCTGCGCGAATCGACGAACCCGCAGGCCCAGTTCCTGTGGGCGATCCTGCGCGACGGCTTCCACTACGCGGCCGTGCATCTGGCCGACGTGGCCGACACGGCCCGCGAGATCGACTTTGCGATGCGTTGGGGCTTCGGCTCCCAGCAGGGTCCCTTCGAGCTGTGGCAGGCCGCCGGCTGGAAGCAGGTGGCCGAGTGGATCGCCGCCGACATCGCCGAAGGCAAGACGCTGTCCAGCGCCCCGCTGCCCGCTTGGGTGACGCAAGGCCCGGTGGCCGAGAACGGCGGCGTGCATTCGAAGGATGGCTCCTGGAGCGCCAAGGAAGGCCGCTTCAAGCCGCGCGCCGCGCTGCCGGTCTATACCCGCCAGGCCTTCCCGGAATCGCTGGTCGGCGACGGCTCGGTGGCGCCACTGCAGGCCGGCACCGAGGAGTTCAAGAACGAGGAAGTGCGCGTCTGGTCGCTGGACGGCGAGGTGCTGATCGCCTCGATCACCGCCAAGCTGCACCTGATCTCGCCGACGGTGACCGAGGGCCTGCTGAAGGCCGTCGAGATCGCCGAGGCGAAGTACAAGGGCCTGGTGATCTGGTCGCCGGACGATGTGTTCTCGGCCGGCGCCAATCTCGAATCGCTGATGCCGGTGTTCATGAAGGCGGGCGCCAAGGGCATCCTGCCGGAAGAGAAGAAGCTGCAGGACATGATGCTGCGCATCCGCTACGCGCAGGTGCCGGTCGTCTCGGCGATCCGTGGTCTGGCGCTGGGCGGCGGCTGCGAGCTGGCCGTCTACAGCGCGCGCCGCGTGGCCCACATGGAAAGCTACATCGGCCTGGTCGAAGTGGGCGTGGGCCTGCTGCCTGGCGGTGGCGGCCTCACCTACATTGCCCGCCGCGCGGCCGAGATGGCGAACGCCGGCAACGCCAACGCCGACATCTTCGCCTTCGTCAAGGACGGCTTCACCAGCGCCGCCACGGCCAAGGTCGCGACCTCGGCCCTGGAAGCGAAGCAGATGGGCTTCCTGATCGACGGCGACGTGATCGTGCCGAACAAGGACGAACTGCTGTTCGTCGCCTCTGCCCAGGTCAAGGCGATGGCCGATTCCGGCTATCGCCCGCCGGCGAAGGCGCTGTTCCCGGTGGCGGGCCGTTCGGGCATCGCCACGGTGAAGGCCCAGCTCGCCAACATGCGCGACGGCGGCTTCATCAGCGCGCACGACTTCCACATCTCCGCGCTGATCGCCGACGTCGTCTGCGGCGGCGACGTCGAGGCCGGCTCGCTGGTCAGCGAGGAATACCTGATGACCTTGGAGCGCACGCACTTCTGCGGCCTGCTGGAGCACCCGAAGACGCAAGAGCGAATCATGGGCATGTTGTCGACCGGCAAGCCGGTGCGCAACTAAGGAGTACCGAAGATCATGAGCAAGCAAGTTCAAGAAGCCTACATCTGCGCCGCCACCCGCCTGCCGATCGGCAAGTCGGGCCGCGGCTACTACAAGAACACGCGGCCGGACGAGATGCTGACCCGCGCGATCCAGGCCGCGATGGCCCAGGTGCCGGGCCTCGACCCCAGCGTGATCGAGGACGCCATCATCGGCTGCTCCTTCCCCGAGGCCGAGCAGGGCATGAACATCGCCCGCGTGGCGGCGGTGCTGTCGGGCCTGCCGAACACGGTCGGCGGCGTGACGGTGAACCGCTACTGCGCCTCGGGCATCACGGCCCTGGCGATGGCGGCGGACCGCATCCGCGTTGGCGAGTCGGAGGTAATGATTGCCGGCGGCGTCGAGTCGATGTCGATGGTGCCGATGGGCGGCAACAAGCCGTCCTTCCCGCCCGCGATCTTCGAGCGCGACGAGAACATCGGCCTAGCCTACGGCATGGGCCTGACGGCCGAGAAGGTGGCCGCGCAATGGAAGGTCTCGCGCGAGCAGCAGGACGCCTTCGCGCTGGAATCGCACCGCCGCGCGCTGGCCGCCATCGAGGCCGGCCACTTCAAGGACGAGATGACGCCGTTCGAGTTGATCACCCGTTCGCCCAATCTGACGGACGGCTCGATCGCCGTGAAGAAGCGCATCGTCGACGTCGACGAAGGCCCGCGCGCCGATACCTCGCCGGAAGGTCTGGCCAAGCTGCGCCCGGTGTTTGCCGCCAAGGGCAGCGTCACCGCGGGCAACAGCTCGCAGACCTCCGACGGCGCGGGCGCGCTGATCGTGGCGTCCGAAGCCGCGGTCAAGCGCTTCGGTTTGACGCCACTGGCGCGCTTCGTCTCCTTCGCCGTGCGCGGCGTGCCGCCGGAGATCATGGGCATCGGCCCGATCGAGGCCATTCCGGCCGCGCTGCGGCTGGCCGGCATCAAGGCCGAGGATCTGGGCTGGGTCGAGCTGAACGAGGCCTTCGCTGCGCAGTCGCTGGCCGTGCTGAACGACCTGGACAGCAAGGGCATCGTGCTGGACCGCAGCAAGGTCAATCCGAACGGCGGCGCGATCGCTCTGGGCCACCCGCTGGGCGCCACCGGCGCGATCCGCGCGGCCTCGGTCATCCACGGCCTGCGCCGCACCGGTGCCAAGTACGGCATGGTGACGATGTGCGTCGGCGCCGGCCAGGGCGCGGCGGGCATCATCGAGCGCCTCTGATCCGATGGGCGCGCCGCTCAGCTTCCAGGCCGCCGATGGCTTCACGCTGAGCGGCATGCTCTACGGTGACGCGACCCAAGCCCGCGCCGGCTTGCTGATCGCCCCGGCGATGGGTGTCGAGCAGCGCTACTACGCGGGATTCGCACAGTGGATGGCCGGCCAGGGCTGGCTGGTGCTGAGCTTCGACTACCGCGGCATGGGTGCCTCGCGGCCGGCTTCGTTGAAGGGGCTGCGGGCGGACATCGGCACCTGGGCGCGGCTCGACGCCGCCGCGGCGCTCGATGAACTGGCCGGCCGGCTGGGCGAATTTGGCGGGAGGCCGATCCACTGGGTCGGCCATTCGCTCGGCGGCCAGATCTTCGGCATGCTGCCGAACCGCGAGCGGGTGGCGCGCGTCGTCACTATCGGATGCGGCAGCGGCTACTGGCGCGAGAACGCCGCTGCGCTGCGGCGTTATGTCTGGTGGCTGTGGTACGTCGTCGTGCCGCTGGCGCTGCCGCTGTTCGACTACTTTCCGGGCCGCAGGCTGCGAAAGGTAGGCGATCTGCCGCGGGGCGTGATGGCGCAGTGGCGGCGCTGGTGCCTGGACCGCGACTACATGATGGGCGAGGGCGGCACGGCGCTGCGCGAGCACTATGCGGCTTTGACCTTGCCGATGCTGTCGCTGGGCTTCACCGACGACGAGTTCATGTCCCGCCGCAACATGGAGTCGCTGCACGGCTTCTACGCCGGCGCGCGGCCGGAGATGCGCCGCATCGCCCCCACCGACATCGGCGCGCGCCGCATCGGCCACTTCGGCTTCTTCCGCGAGCGCTTCGCCGCGACGCTGTGGCCGCACGTGCCGGCCTGGCTGCAACAATCCCGCTGAATCCTTTGGAGACCACCCCCATGAGCATCAAGACTTTCATCGTCGACGGCGTCGCGACGATCGAGATCGCCCGCCCCGAGAAGAAGAACGCGCTGACGCAGCAGATGTACCAGGACATGGCCGACGGCATCAACGCCGCGGCCGCCAATGGCGAAGTGCGCGCGATCCTGATCACCGGCCAGCCCGGCATCTTCACCTCGGGCAACGACATCGAGGACTTCATGAACAGCCCGCGCACGGGTCTGGACGCGCCGGTGTTCCAGTTCATGGAAGCGCTGATCGGCTGCGACAAGCCGGTGATCGCCGCCGTCACCGGCGCGGCGATCGGCATCGGCACGACGATGCTGCTGCACTGCGACTTCGTCTACGTGGCCGACGACGCGCGCCTGGCGATGCCCTTCGTCAGCCTGGGCCTGGTGCCCGAGTTCGCGTCCAGCGTGATCGTGCCGCAGCTGATGGGCAACCGCCGCGCGGCTGAGAAGATCCTGCTGGGCGACCCGTTCACCGGCGAGCAGGCCGTGGAGTGCGGCATCGCCAATGCGGTGCTGCCCGCCAGCGAGGTGCTGAAGCATGCGCGCCGTGTGGCCGAGCGTTTCAACAGCCTGGCCCCCGGTGCGGTGCGCGACAGCAAGCGCCTGATGCGCGAGCCGCAGCGCGCGCAGCTGCGCGAGGTCTACAAGGCCGAGGCCGAGGTGTTCGGCGCGCGGCTGCGTTCGCCCGAGGCGACCGAGGCCTTCCAGGCCTTCTTCCAGAAGCGCAAGCCGGACTTCTCGAAGTTCCAGTGACGCGCTGAATTCAAGGCCGGCTGAACGGCCGCGGCTTGCCGTCGCGGTCGATCGCGACGAAGGTCAGGTTGGCCTGCGTGACCTTCACGAGCTGCGGGTCGGCGGGATTGCGCTCGGCCTCGACCTCGACGTGCACGGTGATCGAGGTGCGGCCGATCCGCACGACCTTCGCATAGAAGGACAGCAGGTCTCCCATCGACACCGGCTGCTTGAAGATGAACTCGTTCACCGCCACGGTGGCGACGCGGCCGCGCGAGATGCGCGCCGGTAGGACGGACCCGGCCAGGTCGACCTGCGCCATGATCCAGCCGCCGAAGATGTCGCCGTTGCCGTTGGCATCGGCGGGCATCGGCATCACGCGCATCACGAGTTCGCGGGGGCCGGAGGAAGGGTCGGGAGTGGCGTCGGTCATGCGCTTGTTCTTGAACTGAGAGAATCAGCCGCCATTCTCAATCAAACGATGCGACGCAGCGCCACGACCGATATTTCCCCAGCCGCCACCACGCCAGGCGGCGACTGGCACACGATCGCCAAGCTGCTGCCTTATTTGTGGCGCTACCGCTGGCGCGTAAGCCTCGCGCTGTTGTTCATGCTAGGCGCCAAGCTCAGCAACGTCGGCGTGCCCGTGCTGCTGAAGACGCTGGTCGACCGGATGGCGATCAAGCCCGGCTCGGCCGAGAGCCTCGCCGTGGTGCCGCTAGGACTGCTGCTGGCTTATGGCGGGCTGCGGCTGTCGACCAGCCTGTTCACCGAGTTGCGCGAGCTGATCTTCGCCAAGGCAACCGAGGGCACATCGCGCTCGATCTCGCTTCAAGTCTTCCGCCATCTGCACGACCTGAGTCTGCGCTTTCACCTCGAGCGGCAGACGGGCGGCATGACGCGCGACATCGAACGCGGCACGCGCGCGGTGCAGTCGCTGATCTCCTATTCGCTCTACAGCATCGTGCCGACCTTGATCGAGGTGGCGCTGGTGCTGGGCCTGTTGGCCGTCAAGTTCGACGCCTGGTTCGCCTGGATCACCTTCGCGGCGCTGGCCTTCTACATCACGTTCACGGTCAAGGTGACCGAGTGGCGCACCCAGTACCGCCGCCTGCTGAACGAACTGGATTCGGTGGCGCACAGCAGGGCGATCGATTCGCTGCTGAACTACGAGACGGTCAAGTACTTCAACAACGAGGACTTCGAAGCGCGCCGCTACGACGAGAGCCTGGAGAAGCTGCGCCGGACGCAGCTGAAGTCGCAGTCCACGCTGTCGATGCTGAACACGGGCCAGCAATTGATCATCGCGCTGGCGCTGGTAGCGATGCTGTGGCGGGCGACCCAGGGTGTCGTCTCCGGCACGATGAGCCTGGGCGACCTGGTGATGGTCAACGCCTTCATGATTCAGCTCTACATCCCGCTGAACTTCCTGGGCGTGATCTACCGCGAAATCAAGCAGAGCCTGACCGACCTCGACAAGATGTTCCGCCTGCTGGAGCGCGAGCGCGAGGTGGCCGACGCGCCGGCTGCGACGCCGCTGAACGTCGTCGGCGCGGCGGTGCGTTTCGAGCACGTCAGCTTCGCCTACGACCCGGCGCGGCCGATCCTGCACGATGTGTCCTTCGAGATCCCGGCGGGCAGGAAGGTGGCTGTCGTCGGCCCCAGCGGTTCGGGCAAGAGCACGCTCGCCCGGCTGCTCTACCGTTTCTACGACGTCGATGGCGGCGCGATCACGATCGACGGGCAGGACCTGCGCACGATCACCCAGGCCAGCCTGCGCCGCGCGATCGGCATCGTTCCCCAGGACACCGTGCTGTTCAACGACACGGTGGCCTACAACATCGCCTACGGCCGCCCCGGCGCCGCGCGGGAGGAGGTCGAGGCGGCGGCCCGTGCCGCGCACGTGCACGGCTTCATCGCTGCCACGCCGAAGGGCTACGACACGATGGTCGGTGAGCGCGGCCTGAAACTCAGTGGCGGCGAGAAGCAGCGTGTGGCCATCGCCCGCACCTTGCTGAAGGACCCGCCGCTGCTGATCTTCGACGAGGCGACCTCGGCGCTGGATTCGAGCAATGAACGTGCGATCCAGGCCGAACTGGAATCGGTCGGCCGGAACAAGACGGTGCTGGTGATTGCGCACCGCCTCTCCACGATCGTCGACGCGCACGAGATCCTGGTGCTGGAAGGCGGCCGCATCGTCGAGCGCGGCCATCACCAGGATCTGCTGGCGAAGCAGGGCGTCTACGCGCGGATGTGGCGGCTGCAGCAGAGCGGTGCGGACAAGCCCACTGAGCCGGCGATGGTCGGAGTCTGATCCAGAACGAAGCAAGGGCCGCGTCGTGCGGCCCTTGCTTCATGGGTGCGGCTAAATCGGGTCAGCCGCGCTTGTTGGCGACGATGCGCTTGCGGGTCCAGCCCAGTGCGCCCAGCGCGGCCAGGCTCAGCGCCACGCCGCCTGGCTCCGGCACGCCGCTCGGCGGGGTGGTGGGCGAATCTGCGTTGAGGCTCGCGAAGCTCAGGTTGTCGAACCACTGCAGGCCATTCGCGCCAAAGATTTCGACAGCGAACACATCGACGGCGGAACCCAGGTCGAAGCTGAGCGTGTTCCAGTTGCAGGAGTAACCGGCGTCGCAACCGGCATTGCTGCCGGTTGCCGGGGCGAACGAGCCGAGGACCCTGCCGAGCGCATCCAGCGCAACGAGGTGGGCGGAACCCTGGCCGGCGAAGTCCACGCTGAATAGGCCGTTGAAGCCGTCCTCGATCTTGACGGTGAACGAATTCGCGGTGATCGCCAGCGCGCCCTTGTTCGACGTCTTGTCGGTGGAACTGCCGACGTTGCCGTAGAAATTGCCCAGGCCGTCCTTGAAGGCTGTCCCGCTGGCCGCGAGCCAGGCCGAATTGGATGGCGAGATGGTGATCAGGTCGTTGACGAAGCTCAGCGTCGAGGCGTCGACCGCTTCAGCCGGATGTGCGGAGGCCTCCGCATCGAAATTGACGACGGTGGTCGCCAGCGCCGGCAACGCCGCCGACAAGAGCAAGCAGGACAGTGCGGTTTTGATGGTTTTCACAGGCTCGCTCCCGAGGTGGTCGGTTGAAAATGATCTTGCATGTGACTTTAATCATCCGTTACATGTTTGACGGTTTGATCATCCCCTCGACTTGAGGGGGTAATTGCTGGGTCTTCGGGTAAGTCTGGTAATCGTCGCAGGTTCTTCGCCGGAGGTCGTCCTACAACGGCACGACTACACTCCTTCGCGTGGAAACCAAATGGCTTGAAGACTTCGTCAGCCTGGCCGAGACGCGCAGCTTTTCGCGCTCCGCTCAGCTGAGACACGTGACCCAGCCGGCGTTCTCACGCCGCATCCAGGCGCTCGAGGCCTGGGCCGGCGTTGATCTGGTGGATCGCTCCTCGTATCCCACACGGCTTACCGGCGCCGGCGAGACGCTGCTGGCGCAGGCCGTGGAGATCCTGGGCAATCTGCAGTCCACCCGCAATATGTTGCGCAGCCATCAGTCCGCCAGCCAGGACATGATCGAGTTCGCCGTGCCGCATTCGTTGGCCTTCAGCTTCTTCCCGCACTGGTTGATGGAATTGCGCCAGCGCTTCGGCGCCTTGAAGAGCCGGCTCAATGCGCTGAACGTCCACGACGCGATGCTGCAGCTCAGCGAAGGCAACTGCGATCTGCTGATCGTCTATCACCACGCAAGCCAGCCGCTGCAACTGGATCCCGAGCGTTACCAGATGGCGTCGCTGGGCCACGAAACGCTCGCCGCCTATGCGAAGGCCGGTCCACAGGGCGAACCGCTGTTCCGGCTGCCGGGGCATCCGGGCCAGAAGATTCCCTTCCTCAGCTATGCCGGTGGCGCCTACCTCGGACGGCTGGTCGAGCTGATCGCGAAGGAGTCGGCGACGCCGTTGAACCTCGATGCGATCTACGAGACCGACATGGCCGAAAGCCTCAAGGCGATGGCGATGGAAGGTCACGGCCTGACCTTCCTGCCGGCCAGCTCGGTGAAGAAGGAGGTGAAGGCCGGCACCCTGGCGCGCGCAGCGGCGCCACGCGAGTACGAGCTCAGCATGGAGCTTCGCATCTACCGGGAGCGGCCCGAGCAGTCTCGCCGGAACAAGCCGGCAGCCCTTGCGCTTTGGGACTTCCTGGCCGACATGGCACCGCGCGCGGCCTAGGGCGGCCTGTCGACAGGCCCTAACTTCGAGACTCGGCGCACGCGTATTCGGCATGGTGGCATGTACATTGCGTCATGCGTGTTTCGCATATGGTCAAGCGACCAAAATGAGTGCAAACCCGTATTCGGGGCGATCAACGCCCGTGGTCTGCTCTCTCCCTTGATTTGTTACTGACTTTGGAGCGTTCTATGTACAAGAAAACACTGCTCGTCGTGGGCCTGGCTTTGCTGGCCGGGGCGGTGCACGCTGAAGACACCTTGAAGAAGATCAAGGACAGCGGCGCAGCAACGATGGGTGTGCGCGAGTCCTCCGGCGCGCTGTCGTACACGCTGGGCGACGGCAAGTACGTCGGCTATCACGTCGAGATCTGCCAGCATGTGCTGGCCGATGTGCAGAAGCAGCTGGGCCTGCCCAAGCTCGAGATCAAGTACCTGCCCGTGACCTCGCAGAACCGCGTGCCGCTGGTGCAGAACGGCACCGTCGACATCGAGTGCGGCTCGACGACGAACAACACCGCCCGCGCCAAGGACATCGCCTTCGCCGTGACGACCTACGTCGAGGAAGTGCGCATCGCCGTCAAGGCGAACTCGGGCATCACCTCGATCTCGCAGCTGAACGGCAAGACCGTAGCGACCACCACCGGCACCACCTCGGTGCAGCTGCTGCGCAAACACGAGCGTGCCAATGGCGTCGACTTCAAGGAAGTCTTCGGCAAGGACCACGCCGACAGCTTCCTGCTGCTCGAATCGGGTCGCGCCGATGCCTTCGTGATGGACGGCCAGATCCTGGCCGGCAACATCGCCAAGTCCAAGGCTCCGGCGGACTACAAGATCGTTGGCGAAGTGCTGTCGGTCGAGCCGATCGCGATCATGATCCGCAAGGACGACCCCGCGTTCAAGAAGGCCGTGGACGACAGCATCAAGGCGATGATGAAGTCCGGCGAGATCGCCAAGATGTACGACAAGTGGTTCATTCAGCCGATCCCGCCGACGAACACCCGCGTCGGCTTGCCGGCCACCGAGGCGACCAAGAACGCCTGGGCGAACCCGAACGACAAGCCGGTCGAAGAGTACGCCAAGAAGTAAGCAGCGATGATGAGGCGCGCCGCCATCAGGCAGCGCGCCGCACGACGACAGCGGGTGCCCTAGCGCACCCGCTTTTTGTAGCGGGGAGTTTGGACGATGGCCACCAATTGGGACTGGCAGCTTTATTGCACCGACATGGTGACGAACGAGGCGGCGCCGAAGTGTTTCGGCGCGCCCGGCTATGACACCTACCTGGACGCGATGATTCACGCCTGGGGCTGGACGATGTACGTTTCGATCGCGGGCCTGGCGGTGGCGCTGATCGTCGGCTCGCTGATCGGCGTGCTGCGCACGGTGCCGAACCGCAAACTGGCGATGGTCGGTGAGGTCTGGACCGAGCTCTTCCGCAACATCCCGCTGATCGTCCAGGTCTTCCTCTGGTACCACGTGATGCCGCAGCTGTTCACCCCGCTGCGCGACGTGCCGTCGGCGATCCTGGTGATCGTTGCCATCGGCTTCTTCACCTCGGCGCGGATCGCCGAGCAGGTCAAGGCTGGCATCCAGACCTTGCCCAAGGGCCAGCGCTATGCGGGCCTCGCCATGGGCCTCACATTGCCGCAGACCTACCGCTACGTGCTGCTGCCGATGGCCTTCCGCATCGTCATCCCGCCGCTCACCAGCGAGAGCATGAACATCGTCAAGAACTCGGCCGTGGCCTTCGCGGTCAGCATTCCGGAGCTGGCGCAGTACGCGCAGCAGGCTTCGGAGCAGTCGAACTTCCTGCAGATCTTCCTGCCGGTGACGCTGCTGTACTTCATCTCCGGCTTCGCGATCAATCGCCTGGCCAAGGTGATCGAGCACGGCGTGCGCGTGCCGGGCATCCTGGGAGCGAAGTGACATGCTGCATCTCGACTTCTCCTTCCTCGACTGGGAATTCCTGCGCAACTGGATCAGCAAGGGCTTCCTGTTCTCCGTCCAGCTGACGCTGACGGCGATGATCGGCGGCATCCTGCTAGGCACGGTGCTCGCGCTGATGCGCCTGTCCGGCAAGCGCTGGCTCGAAACGCCCGCCGCGATCTATGTGGACACCTTGCGTTCCGTACCACTGGTGATGGTGATCCTATGGTTCTACCTGCTGATCCCGAACCTGGTCCGGCCCTATGGCATCGAGCTCGGCTCGGAGCGTTCGGCGCTGATCACCTTCACGCTGTTCGAGGCGACCTACTACTCGGAGATCATGCGGGCCGGCATCCAGTCGGTCTCGCGCGGGCAGGTGTTCGCCGGCTACGCGATGGGCATGAGCTACCGGCAGACGATGCAGCTCGTTGTGCTGCCGCAGGCCTTCCGCAACATGCTGCCGGTGCTGCTGACGCAGACGATCGTGCTGTTCCAGGACACCTCGCTGGTCTACGCGATCAATGCCTACGACCTGCTGAAGGGCTTCGAGTCGGCCGGCAAGAACATCAACCGTCCCGTCGAGACCTACCTGCTGGCCGCGCTGGTCTACCTGGTCATCTGCTTCTCGCTGTCGATGCTGGTGCGTCGCCTGCAGAAGAAGATCGCGATCATCCGCTGAGGATTTGAACCACCATGATTGAAATCAAAGACATCTCCAAGTGGTACGGCCCGTTCCAGGTGCTGACCGATTGCACGACCAGCATCGCCAAGGGCGAGGTGGTGGTTGTCTGCGGGCCCTCGGGCTCGGGCAAATCCACGCTGATCAAGACCGTCAATGCGCTGGAGCCGATCCAGAAGGGCGACATCGTCGTCGACGGCACCTCCATCAGCGATCCGAAGACCAACCTGCCCAAGCTGCGCTCGCGCGTGGGTATGGTGTTCCAGCATTTCGAGCTGTTCCCGCACCTCAGCGTCACCGAGAACCTGACGCTGGCGCAGATCAAGGTGCTCGGCCGCAGCACGGACGACGCGAAGACGCGCGGCCTGAAGATGCTGGAGCGCGTCGGCCTGTCGGCCCACAAGGACAAGTTCCCCGGCCAGCTCTCCGGCGGCCAGCAGCAGCGCGTGGCGATCGCCCGCGCGCTGTCGATGGACCCGATCGTGATGCTGTTCGACGAACCCACCTCGGCGCTGGACCCCGAGATGGTCGGCGAAGTGCTCGACGTGATGGTCAAGCTCGCGCAGGAAGGCATGACGATGATGTGCGTCACCCACGAGATGGGCTTTGCCAAGAAGGTCAGCAACCGCGTGATCTTCATGGACGCCGGCAAGATCATCGAGGACTGCACCAGCTCCGACTTCTTCAGCAAGCCGGACGAACGCTCGCCGCGCGCCAAGGACTTCCTCGCCAAGATCCTGCAGCATTGAGTAGACAATGCGGCGCCATGAGCACCGCATCGACCACCCTCACGATCACCCGCCCCGACGACTGGCACCTGCATCTGCGCGACGAAGGCGCGATGCAGAGCGTCGTGCCCTACACGGCGCGCCAGTTCGCTCGCGCCATCGTCATGCCCAATCTGCGCCCGCCGGTGACGACCGCCGCCCAGGCCGCGCACTACCGCGAACGCATCCTCGCCGCGGTCCCGGCCGGCACCTCGTTCCAGCCGCTGATGACGCTCTACCTGACCGACAACACGCCGGTCGACGAGATCAAGCGCGCCAAGGACGCCGGCGTCGTCGCGCTCAAGCTCTACCCCGCCGGCGCCACGACGAACAGCGACGCCGGTGTCACCGACATCGCGAAGACCTACAAGACGCTGGAGGCGATGCAGAAGGAAGGCCTGCTGCTGCTGGTCCACGGCGAGGTGACCGATCCGTCCATCGACGTGTTCGACCGCGAGGCCGTCTTCATTGACCGCGTGATGACGCCGCTGCGCCGCGACATGCCCGAGCTGAAGGTCGTCTTCGAGCACATCACGACCAAGGAAGCCGCGCAGTACGTCGCCGGTGCCGACGCTTACACCGCCGCCACGCTGACCCCGCAGCACCTGCTCTACAACCGCAACGCGATCTTCACCGGCGGCCTGCGCCCGCACTACTACTGCCTGCCGGTCCTGAAGCGCGAGGAGCACCGCCTGGCGCTGATCCAGGCGGCCACGTCCGGCAGCACGAAATTCTTCCTCGGCACCGACAGCGCGCCGCACGCCTCGCAGCTCAAGGAGAACTCGGTCTGCGGCGCCGGCTGCTTCACCGCGCTCTCGGCGCTGGAGCTGTACGCCGAAGCCTTCGAGGCGATGGGCGCGCTGGAACGCTTCGAGGCCTTCGCCAGCTTCAACGGCGCCGACTTCTACGGCCTGCCGCGCAATACCGGCACCGTCACGCTGGCCAAGCAGGAATGGACGCTGCCCGAGGCCGTGCCCTTCGGCGATGCGCAGTTGAAGCCACTGCGTGCTGGCGAGAGCCTCAGTTGGAGGCTGCTGTGAGCGCCCGCCCGCGCCGCATCATGCTGCTGGTCGATTTCGACAACGTCTCGCCCGACGTCATCGGCCAGGCCTTCGACATCACCTTGCGCGACTACGGTGCCGTCCACGTCCGCCGCGCCTACTGCACGGCCGAGCATGCGCAGCACAATGCCGGCTTCATGAAGCGCCTGTCGCTTCGGCCGATGGTCAATCTGTCGGTCGGCAAGAACTCGACCGACATCGCCCTGGCCGTCGATGCGATGGACCTGATGATCGCCGAGCGACCCGATGTCGTCGTCATCGTGTCCTCCGATTCCGACTTCACGCCGCTGGTCGGCCGCCTGCGGGAGAAGGGGGCCTGGCTGCGCGGCTTCGGCCAGCAGGGCAAGACCAGCGAAGGCGTGCAGGCCGCCTACGACGAGTACGACGACCTGTCGCACCGTGACGCCAAGGCCGCGACCAAGCGTGCCCAGGCCAAGCCGGCGCCGAAGCCCGTGCCGAAGGCGGTATCCAAGCCGGCGCCTGTGCCGGCCCCCATCGCCGCGCCGACCCCTGCGCCTGTTCCCGCGCCGGCCATCGAAGCGAAGAAGCCCGCACGCAAGCGCACCTCGCGCGCCAAGGCCGCCGAGGTCGTCGAACCCGCCGCCGCGCAAGTGCCCAAGCAGTTACAACCATCATCCGAGCCGGCGCTGCCCGCCGAGGTGGAGGCCATCCTCCAGGCCGTGCCTCAGCTGCGCGGCGGCGAACGCGTCGAGCTCGGCGAGGCGGCGCAGGCGCTGCGCCAAGCCGGTATGCTGGGCAAGACGGCGGCTTCCACCCGGCTGTTCAGGAAGCACGCCGAACATTTCGTGCTCTCACCCGAGCTGCAGCCGAACAAGGTGCAGTTCTGGCCCGATGCCGGCAACTGACAAGCGCCGGATCCGAACGCGCAGGAGTACCGATTGCCCTCTCAGCAGATGTTGACTTCATCCATGCCTCGCCGGCTCTTGCTGCTGATCGCAGGCATGCTGTCCGCAGCGGCCGTGACGGCCGCACCGGCGCCGATACCCGTGCCGCCGACGCCCCCCGCCGAGGCGGCCTCGGCCGTGACAGGGGCTCCCCCCGCGCCGCCGGTTGCCGTCTCCGCCGCCGCCCGTCGCTTGTACGAAGGCTCGCGTTCACAGCTGCTGCAGATCCGCACGCTGCTGAAGACGCAGGACAGCCAGGCCTCGGTCGGCTCCGGCTTCCTCGTCAGCCAGGACGGTCGGATCATCACGAACTACCACGTCGTCAGCCAGTTCGCGCTGGAGCCGGATCGTTACCGGTTGCGCTACGCGACGACCGACGGCCAGGAGGGTCAGCTCGAACTGCTGGACTTCGATGTCCGTCGCGACCTGGCCCTGCTGCGCGCCGTGCCGGCCGAGGCCAAGAACCTGTCCGGCCGCGGCGAGCTGGACTTTCGCACCAAAAGCGATCCGCTCTCCAAGGGCGACCGGATCTACTCGATGGGCAATCCGCACGACGTGGCCTTCGCCGTCGTCGAGGGCACCTACAACGGCCTGGTGGAGCGCAGCTTCGATGGCCTGATCTACTACTCGGGTGCGATCAACCCCGGCATGAGCGGCGGCCCGGTGGTGGACGAGTCCGGCCGCGTCGTCGGCATCAATGTGTCGATGATGGTCTTCGCCCAGCAGATGAGCTTCCTCGTGCCCGGCCAGTACGCGCAGGCGCTGTACGAGCGCAGCCGTGATGCCAAGCCGATCACCAAGCCGGTCTGGAATCGCGTGCGCGACCAGCTGATGGCCTATCAGGACGAGCTGACGCAGCGCTTCATCGCGCAGCCCTGGCAGTCCGCCGGCCATGCGCACTACCAGCTGCCGGTGCCGCAGGAGCAGTTCATGCGCTGCTGGGGCCGCGGCACCCCGGCCGACACCAAGGGCCTGGAGTTCCAGCGCTCCCAGTGCCGCATGGAGCATGCGCTGTTCATCAGCGGCTCGATGCAGACCGGCTGGCTGGAGATGTCGCACGAGGCCTATGACGGCCGCAAGCTCGGCGCGCTGCGCTTCGCCAAGCAGTACTCGGGCAGCTTCCGCAACGAGACGCTCGGCCGCAACGACAAGACCCGCACGGCACCTTTCTGCAAGGAAGACTTCATTGACCGCGCAGGGCTGCCCCTGCGCGCCGTCGTGTGCCTGCGCGCCTATCGCAAGCTCGACGGCCTCAACGACCTGAGCATCCTCGTCACCACCGTCGACTCGTCCACCGAAGGCGCGCTGGGCCGCTTCGACGCCCGCGGCGTCTCGTTCGACAACGCGCTGAAACTCACGGCGCACTATCTGGAGGGCTTCGCTTGGACGGCAGCGAGCAAAGGCCAGGCGAGCGCAGCGCCGGGCCGCCCCAAGCAAGCTCGCATCCCCTCGGGGGATCGACTGGCGTACTCGTCAGGCGAGGGGCTCAAATGACGCGCGCCGCCGTCATCGAGGTGCTGGGCCGCGACGGCCAGGTTCGCAGCATCCACAAGATCCGCGGCTGGCCCGCGACGATCGGCCGTTCGCCCGAGTGCGATGTCGTGCTCGATGACGCACACATGGCCGGCGCCCATGCCGAACTGGATTGGACCGACGACGCCGGTCCGCAACTCCGTCTGCTGCCCAGCGTCAACGGCGGCTGGCACGGCGACCGCCGGCTGATCGCCGGCGAGGCCACGGCGCTAGGCGGCGCAGCGCTGTTCCAGCTGGGCGCCACGCAACTGCGCTGGCGCAGTACGGCCGAGCCCTTGGTGCCTGAGCTGGCGCTGGAGCGCCACCAGCACCGCGTCGTCAAGCCCAGCGCGCTGTGGCTGGCGATCGCGCTGCCGGTGTGGCTGCTGTCGCTGGTCTTCGAGCAGTGGCTCGGCGCCGATCCGGGCACGCCGCTGATCGAATACGCGACGCCGGTGCTGGGGCCGCTCGGCGCGGTCGTGGCCTGGGCGGCGCTCTGGGCGCTGGTGACGCAGCTGTTCCAGCATCGCTTCCCGTTCGGTACCCATCTGCGCCGGGTGCTGGCCTGGCTGCTGGCGGTCTATGTGATCGGCATCGTGGTGCCGGGTCTTGCCTATGCGTTCTCGCTGCCGCGGCTGCTGGCGGTGGAGGAGGTCGTCATGGCGCTCGGCTCGGCCGCGCTGATCTGGTGGCACGCGGTGGTCGTCTGGCCGCGCGCGCGGCGCCGCCTGGCCATCGTGCTGGGCGTGCTGCTGGTGTTCGGCATGGGCCTCACGATCGCGCGCCGCCAGGAGCAGCAGCACTGGCTCGGCCCCAACTATCTGAGCGCGCTGCCCCCGCCGGCCCTGCGGCTCGCATCGCCGAAGCCGCCCGAGGCGCTGATCGACGAGCTGAAGCCGCTGCGCGAGAAGCTGGCCCGTCAGGCGGCGAAGGACGACGACCAGGCGCCGGCCGAGGACGAGGAATAGCCGCGGGCGCTCAGCCGTCCGCGGGCTGCTGGCGCAGCGTCTGCAGCGCCAGCTCGTACAGCGCCTGGACGGCCGCGTCGCGCCGCGAACCGGCGCTGCGCAGCAGCGCCACCTGCATGGCCGGCAGCGCCGGCAGGGCCTGGCGCTCGCCGAGCAACTGCAGGCTGGGCGGCACGCAGCAGCGGGTCAGCGCCGCCACCGCCAGGCCGCTCTCCACGGCCGCCAGCTGCCCGGCCATGCTGGCGCTGTTGTAGACGACGCGGTAGGCCCGCCCGGCCGCCTTCAGCGCACCCAGCGCGCCGCTGCGGGCCTGGCTGCCGTCCTCGTAGGCGGCCACCGGCAGCGGTTCGCGCCGCCAGGCCTCGTGCTGCGCGGCGCCCACCCACACCAGCGGCTCCAGGAACAGCAGCGTGCCGCGGGAGGCGCGGTCGCGCGAGACCAGCGCCAGATCCAGCTCGCCGCGCCCGATGCGCGGGATCAGCACCGTCGATTGCTCGCAGAACAGCTCGATCTCCACGCCCGCATGACGCCCCGCGAACTGGCGCAACACCGGCGTCAGGTAGCTGGCGGCGTAGTCGTCCGGCACGCCCAGGCGCACGCGGCCGCTCAGCGGCCGGTCCTGCAGCGTCTGCCAGGCCTGTGCGTGCAGCTCCAGCATCCGCCGCGCAAAGCCCAGCAGTTCCTGTCCGGCGGGTGTGAGCGACAGGTGGCGGGGCCCGCGCCGCAGCAGCTGGCGCCCGAGCGTGTCTTCCAGTTTTTGAAGCTGACTGCTGACGGCCGGTTGCGAGCGATGGACCAGCGGCGCCGCGGCCGAGAGCGAGCCCGCGTCGACCACGGCCACGAAGGCGCGCAGCCAGTCGATCTGGAGGTCTCGCATCGGTGTGCTCATCGCCGTCCCGTCTGTTTAGTCATCCGTAAATCAGATGGTAGTCCTTCGAACTATCCGTTTTACTGCTCACCCGCCGGCCCTCAGCATGCGGTCATGACGACGAATTTCGCAGTGCTTCCGGCGGCCGATGGCATGCCGGCCGCCCGTGCCGGCCAGGGCCTGATGGTGGCCGGCGGCCTGCTGCTGGCCACGGTCGGCGTGTTCCTGGAGCGGGCCGGCCAGCCGCCACTGGCGGCGGTCTGGTTCCGCTGCCTGTTCGGCGGGCTGGCGTTGACGGCCTGGGGCGCGTGGCGCGGGCAACTGGGCGAGCTGAGGCTGGCGCCGCGCTTCTGCGCGATGGCGCTGGCGGCCGGCTTGCTGATGATCCTGAACTGGAGCCTCTTCTTCGCAGCGATCGAGCGCTGCCCGATCGGCGTGGCGACCGTGGTCTTCCACGTGCAGCCGCTATGGGTGATCGGGCTCTCGGCGCTGCTGCTGGGCGAGCCCGTATCGCGCCGGCAGGTGTTGGCGGCGGCCCTGGCCTTGGCAGGGCTCGCTTTGGCCTCGGGCTTGTTCGAGACACGCGAGGCCTTGGGGCCCGCCTACATGACCGGTTTGATGCTCTGCCTGGGTGGCTCGCTGAGCTATGCCGGCGTGACCTTGATCGCCCGCGCGGCGGCCAAGGGTGCCAGCTCGTTCGCGCTGGCCTGGTGGCAGTGCGCCGTTGGCACATTGGTGCTGGCCTGGTGGCCGCTGCTGCACGGCCTGCCGGCGGCCGGGCCGGCCTGGGGCTGGCTGGCCGGGCTGGGCCTGCTGCACACGGGCCTCGCCTACGTGTTGCTGTACGCCGGCATGGCGCGGCTGCCGGCGGCGCAGGTGGCGCTGCTGCAGTTCGTCTATCCGGGCGGCGCCGTCCTGGTGGACTGGCTCGTCTACGGCCATGCGCTCGATGCGCTGCAGCTCACCGGCATCGGCGTGATGGGCGTCGCGCTGCTGAGCCTGCGCCGCGCTGAACGATAATGCGCCCCGTGAAGCAAGCCAGACCGCCGCTGGCCCGATCTTGGAAACAAGGGGCTGGAGGAAGGTCCGGACTGCATAGAGCGGCGTAGCAGCTAACGGCTGCCCGGCGAAAGCCGAGGATCAGAGCAACAGAGACGAGTCGATGTGCGGGTTGCAGCAGCGCGCAAGCGACGCTGCAAACACTTCCTTGGAGGTGGTCCGCACAGCGGGTGAAACGGGCAATCTCTACGCGCAGCAACACCAAGTAGGCCAGCGTTGATGCGGCTCGCAGAGCTGGCGGGTAGGTGGCACCGAGCCGGGCAGTGATGCCCGGCCAAGAGGAATGGCGGTCACGGGATCGGGCCCGCAAGGGTCAGGTCTTGCACAGAATCCGGCCTATCGGCTTGCTTCACACTTTATTCATTTCATCAGGACCGATTCGATGAACGCCAACTGCCCCCTGTGCAACGCAAGCGGCGGCGTCCCCGTTGCCCAGTCGGCGAACTGGCGCGTCATCCGCGCGACCGAGGACGCGAACTTCCCCGCCTTCTATCGCCTGATCTGGACCGCGCACGTGGCCGAGTTCAGCGATCTGTCCGATGCCGAGCGCCACGACTGCATGGACGCGGTCACCCGCATCGAGCGCGAGCTGCGCGCCGCGCTGCAGCCGACGAAGATCAATCTCGCAACACTGGGCAACGTCGTGCCGCATCTGCACTGGCACGTGATCGCCCGTTTCGACTGGGACAGCCACTTTCCGAACCCGGTCTGGGGCGCTGCCCGGCGCGAGGTGCCGGGCGGCGCGGAGAGTCGCCTGGCCCTGCCTCTGGCCGCGCTCGATGCGCGGATCGCCTCAGCGCTCCAGCAGCGCGACGCTTGAGCTGCGGCCCGCGCGCTCGTCGACCGGCGCGTTGAAGCTGATCAGGAAGCCGAACTGCTGCGGCTGACTGCCGGCGCTGGCGGTATCGATGCAATCCAGCCGGCGCACCGCGTTGCGGGCCGCCTTGCGATATTCCCAGGTGCCGGATGCGGCGCTCACCTCGTCGATCCGGTTGCCGGTCAGGCGGAACTGCATGCGCACCGTGGCGGCCGTGCCTTCGCGATAGGCGGTGAGGGCCAGCGCGTCCTGCAGCGACTGTGCCGCGCTCGGGCAGACCTTGCTGACGTCGTAGCGGGTGATCTCGGGCAGCTTGTGGCCGCTGATCTCGACGCGCTGCAGGTCCGATGAGGCCTGCTGCGCGAAAGCCGCGGGGGTGGAGAAAGTCATGGTGGCCGCGGCGCCCAGCACACCAATGACAGCGAGAGCAGGTTTCACGTTCTTCATGAGGACTCCTCGATAGGAACAATGTCGATCAGAAGCGGATTTGCTGTCTGATCGAAATCGAGGTTAGGCGGCGGCTGCGGCCGGTCCAAGGTCGGGCCGACGGAACGCGGAGCCGGCCGGACGAGTTCCCGGAATCCGCCGCCGAACGGCGCTGCGTGCGACGAAATGAGGACGGGGCCTCAGGGCGCCGCGCCGTAGTGCTGGAAGATCGCGGCGAGGCTGCCGTCCTTGACCATCGCCTCGTTCACCTTGTTGAAGCGCTCGACGAACTCCGGGTCGACCGACTTTTTACTGAAGGCCGTAGCGGCCGGTGTGTGGCGCACGACGACGCCACTGTTGCGGATGCGGTCCTGCAGGCCCATCTGCTCCAGTTCGGTGCGGCCGGTGATTTCATTGGCGATGAGGCCGTCGATGCGGCCGGCGCTGGCCATCAGCCAGAGGTTGCGGCGCGTGGACACGTGCCGCACGGTGGTGGCGAACTCCGGGTCGCGCATCAGGTCGTCGTAGTCGTCGCCGTAGCGCACGCCGATCTGCGCGCCGAGCCGGAAGCCGCTCTGCCGCAGTTCGTCGAGCCGGGCGAAGTGCCAGGTCTTCATGGCATCCGCGCGCATCCACAGCACGTTGCGCGATTGCGGCCCCGGGGCGGCGAACCAGGCGTAGGCCTCGCGATCGGCGGTGCGGACCGCGCCGGTGATGATGTCCACCCGGCCGGCCTGCAACTCGGTCAGTGCGCGCGCCCAGGGCATTTCGACCAGCCGAACCTCGCACCCCATGCGGCGCAGCGCCTCGCGCACCAGCTCGACGTGGATGCCCACGACCTCCCCGTCCGCGGCGCGCATGCTGAACGGCGGGTCGTCGTTCCAGCGCAGCGTCTTCACGCACTCGGCGCCCGCCGCCCCGAAGGCGGCCAGGCTCAGGGCGGCGAAGGCGAACAGGGCGCGGTGCATGGCGCCATTGTGCGCGAGCGAGACGGCTACACTGGGCGTCGTTTCCGCAGCAACCCCTCCGCCCGCCATGGCCGGTCTCAGCGCCTCCTCCCCCACGCCCACCGAAATTACCGTGCACCAGCAATCGCGTGTGCTGGAGGTGGCGTTCTCCGACGACGCGCGCTTCCGCATCCCCTTCGAGCTGATGCGTGTTTACAGCCCGTCGGCCGAGGTCATGGGCCATGGCCCGGGCCAGGAGGTGCTGCAGACCGGCAAGCGCGACGTGCTGATCACCGGGCTGACCCCGGTGGGCCACTACGCGATCCAGCCGCAGTTTTCTGACGGGCACGACAGCGGCCTGTTCAGCTGGGACTACCTGTACAGCCTCGGCGCGCGCGAGGCCGAGCTGTGGCTGCAGTACGAAATGCGGCTGAAGGCGGCCGGCGCGTCCCGCGACGCGGCGATGCCGGCCAAGTCCGGCGGTGCCTGCGGGCACCATCACTGAACCCCTCGCTGGGATAGACCGACCTATGAGCAGCACCCATTTCGGCTACGAGACTGTCGAGGAACGGGACAAGGCCTCCCGCGTGCGCGGCGTGTTCGATTCGGTCGCGTCGAAGTACGACGTCATGAACGACCTGATGTCCATGGGCATGCACCGCGCCTGGAAGACCTATACCGTCGCCGTCGCCAACCTGAAGGCCGGCGAGCGGGTGCTGGACATCGCGGGCGGCACCGGTGACCTCTCGCGTGCCTTCGCCCGCAAGGTCGGCGAGACCGGCATGGTGGTGCATACCGACATCAACGAGGCGATGCTGCGCCAGGGGCGCAATCGCCTGCTCGACGAGGGCCTGGTGCTGCCCACCGGCCTGTGCGATGCGGAGAAGCTGCCGTTCAAGAGCGCCAGCTTCGATCTCGTCAGCGTCGCCTTCGGGCTGCGCAACATGACGCACAAGGACCAGGCGCTGGCCGAGATGTGCCGCGTGCTCAAGCCTGGCGGCCGGCTGCTGGTGCTGGAGTTCTCCAAGGTGGCGGAGCCGCTGCGCAAGCCCTACGACTGGTATTCGTTCAAGGTGCTGCCGCAGATCGGCAAGCTGGTCGCCGGCGATGCCGAAAGCTACCGCTACCTGGCCGAATCGATCCGCATGCATCCGGGCCAGCAGGAGCTGAAGTCGATGATGAAGTCGGCCGGCTTCGGCCATGTGGACGTTCACAACCTCAGCGCTGGCGTCGTCGCGTTGCACGCCGGCATCAAGTGCTGATCATCCCCCACGTCTGAAGGTTCGGGTTCAACCTAGCGTTTACCCGTCCCCGGATTCACGGGGATGTCAGGAACTGAAGCGACGATCGCGGGTCTGTGTGGTCTGGCGCAGCGAAACCCTCCGGGTATTCCGCAGCCAATCATCGGACCGGTGACTCAATTCGATGGAATTGAAAAGCTACACTCGATCGGCTTGAGAGGGCGGTCTGCTGTGGTGTACATCGGTGTAGAGCGCGTCGTTTCGGTAGAACAAGGTAGGTTTATGAATCTGAGCAACAAAGGCCGCACGCTGCGTAGCGGCGCCGTCACCCTGCTGGCAGTCGCCGCCGTGGCTGTCTTGCTGGCCGGCTGCGGAGACAAGAAGTCCGACAAGGCCTCGCAGACGGCAGCCAAGGTGAACAAGGAAGAGATCACCGTTCACCAGATCAACTTCGTGCTGCAGCGCCAGCAGGGCCTCAAGCCCGAGCAGGCCGAAGCGGCGAGCCGCCAGGTGCTGGAGCGCCTGATCGACCAGGAACTCGCCGTGCAGAAGGCGCAGGACCTGAAGCTCGACCGCGATCCGCGCGTCGTGCAGCAGATCGAGGCCGCCAAGCGCGAAATCATCGCCCGCTCCTACGTGGAGCATGTCGGCGAGGCCGTCGCCAAGCCGTCCGCCGATGAAATCAGCAAGTACTACAACGAGAAGCCGAACCTCTTCAAGGATCGCCGCATCTACAGCCTGCAGGAACTGCAGATCGAGGCGCAACCGCAGCAGGTCCAGGACATCCAGGCCAAGCTGCGCTCGTCCAAGTCGGTGCAGGAGTTCGTCGAGTACCTGAAGGGCACGGGCCTGCGCTTCAACGGCAACCAGGCCGTGCGCGCCGCCGAGCAACTGCCGCTGAACAGCCTGGACGCCATCGCCCGCATGAAGGACGGTGACTCGGCACTCAGCCAGACGGCCAACGGCGTAACCGTGCTGTTCCTGGTCGGCTCGCGCAGCCAGCCGGTCGACGAAGCGCACGCCAAGCCCGCGATCGAAGCCTTCCTGGTCAACCAGCGCAAGGGCGAGTTGGTGCAGAAAGACATCAAGGCATTGCGCGAGGCTGCCAAGATCGAATACGTCGGCAAGTTCGCAGAGGGCGCGCCGGGTGCTGCAGGTGCGGCAGCAAGCGCGCCGGTCGCGGCGCCTGTGACCGAAAGCGCGTCGGCCCCGGCCGCAGCGCCCTCCGCAGAGCCTGCCTCCGCTGCGGCCAGCGGTGGACTCGACAGTTCCGCGATTACCAAGGGCATGGGCCTGAAATAAGGATGACGATGATGACCCTCAAGCTCCGTCGATCAGGTGCGCCGCTGGCAGCCCTGCTGGTGGCCTCGTTGCTGGCGGCCGGCCCGATCAGCGCGCAGGCTCAACAGCAGCAGACCTCGTCTGCCGCGCCGCTGGCCGGTCCCACGGCCGAGTACAGGCTCGGCGCGGGCGATGTGATCCGCATCACCGTCTTCCAGAATCCGGACCTTCTGCTCGAAACGCACGTGTCGGAAGGCGGCACGCTGTCCTTCCCGCTGCTCGGTGTGATCCGTCTGGGCGGCTTGACCGTCGGCCAGGCCGAAAAGCTGATCGCCGATGGCCTGAAGAACGGCAACTTCGTGAAGAGCCCGCAGGTCACGATCATCGTGCTGGCCGTCAAGGGTAACCAGGCCAGCGTGCTGGGCCAGGTCAACCGTCCGGGCCGTTACCCGATCGAGACCGCCGACATGCATCTGACCGACCTGCTGGCCAATGCCGGCGGCGTCATCACGCAGACAGGCGCCGACATGATGATCCTCACCGGCACGCGCAACGGCCAGCCGTACCGCGTCGAAATTGACCTGCCCGGCATCTTTGCCGCCGGCGGCCGCGCCAACGACGTCCTGATCCAGAACGGCGACGTGCTGTGGGTCGACCGCGCACCGCTGGTCTACATCTACGGCGAAGTCCAGCGCCCCGGCCCGCTGCGCCTGGAGCGCGGCATGACGCTGATGCAGGCACTCGCCAGCGGCGGCGGCCTGACCCAGCGCGGCACCGAGCGCGGCATCCGTGTGAATCGCAAGGATGGCGAGGGCAAGGTACAGACCATTCAGCCGACGATGGATGAGGCGCTGAAGGATGGGGATGTCGTCTATGTCAAGGAAAGCCTGTTCTAGGCGCCCGAGGTAACCCATGAGCATTTCTCAGTTTTTTGCGATCCTGCGCGCGCGCTGGAAGATCTGCCTGTCGATCTTCATAGGTGTCGTGGTGCTGGTCGTGGGCATCAGCTTCTTGCTGCAAAAGAAGTACACAGCGGTCGCATCGCTCGTCGTGGACGTGAAGCCCGACCCGCTCAGTTCGGTGCTGTACAACGGCATGAATCCCGGACTGCTGCAAACGCAGATCGACATCATGCAGAGTGATCGCGTGGGCTTCCGCGTCGTTCGCCTGCTCAAGCTGAACGAGAACCCGCAGATCCGGGCTCAATGGCAGGAGCAGACGGGTGGCGAAGGCACGATCGAACAGTGGCTCAGCGACTCGTTCCAGAAGAGCCTCGACGTCAAGCCCGGGAAGGAGTCGAACGTCATCAACGTGTCGTATCAGGCTCCCGATCCGCGTTTCGCTGCGGCACTTGCCAACGCCTTCGTGCAGGCCTACCTGCAGACCGCGCTGGAATTGAAGGTCGATCCCGCCAAGCAATACTCGAACTTCTTCGATCAGCGCTCCAAGGAGGCGCGTGATGCGCTCGAAACCGCGCAGAAGCGTGTCTCCGCATACCAGCAGGAGAAGGGGATCATCGCCACTGACGAGCGGCTTGATGTTGAGAACACACGACTGAACGAACTGTCGAGCCAGCTTGTGGCTGTGCAGGCTCTTGCTTCCGAGTCCGGCAGCCGCCAGAACGCGGCAGGCGCTTCCGGCGACCGCATGCAGGAAGTGCTGAACAGTGCCTTGATTGCCGGGCTGAAGTCGGATCTTTCACGCGGCGAGGCCCGGCTGAAAGAGCTGAGCGCACGCTACGGCGACTCGTATCCGCTGGTGGTCGAAACGAAGGCAAACAATGACGAGGTGCGTAAGCGCATCGAGGCCGAGACGCAGAAGATCACCTCCGGGGTTACGGTCAACAACAGCATCAACCAGCAGCGCGTGGCTGAACTGCGCGCCTCGCTGGACGCGCAGCGCATGAAGATCCAGCAGATGAAGGCGATGCGTGACGAAGCCTCTGTGCTGGTCCGCGATGCCGAGAATGCGCAGCGCAATTACGAAATGGTTCAACAGCGCCTGCAGCTGACCAGCCTGGAAAGCCAGGCGACTCAGAGCAATGTGTCCGTGCTGACTTCGGCCGTGCCGCCGGTGCTGCCGTCCTCGCCGAAGCTGGTCCTAAACACGATCGTGGCAGTTTTCATTGGCGTCGTGCTGGGCATCGGCGTGGCACTGACGAAGGAATTGTTCGACCGCCGCGTCCGTAGCGCCGAGGACGTTTTGGCAGCCGTCGGCCTGCCGGTGCTCGGTTCGATTCCTGAGCCGAATGCAAAGCGCCTGTTCCGTCGCAACAACACCAGTCTGATGCAGCAGAAGCTGCTGGGGCAACTGCGGGCCCCCACCAAAGGAGCATGATGGTTACCTCGACAACGACTCCCGCAGACGACGCTACGGCGGGCAGCCCGGTGCTTGACCGTTCGATCGGAGACATCATTCGTGATGCGCGCAACCTCAGTGCTGCTGAGGTTGAGCAGGTGCTCAGTTATCAGCGCGAGAAGGGTGTGCGTTTCGGCGAGGCCGCGATTGCCCTCGGTCTCGCCACCAACGACGACGTGCTCAGCGCGCTGGCCCAGCAGTTCCACTATCCCTTGGCCGCGGCCGACAAGCGCAACGTCAACCCTGAACTGGTGTCACTGAACCAGCCGTTCTCCGTGCAGGCGGAGGCCTTCCGTGCGATCCGCAGCCAGATTTCGATGCGTTCGGATCCGACGGCGCGCACGACACGCAGTGCCTTGGCTATCGTGAGTCCCGCGACAGGCGACGGCAAGACTTACGTCGCGGCCAATCTCGCCATCGCCATGGCCCAGCTTGGCGGCCGCGTACTGCTGGTCGATGCTGACCTGCGTGGTCCGCGCCAGCACGAGGTCTTTGGTCTGAGCAATAACGCCGGCCTGTCGACGATTCTTTCCGGTCGTTCCGAATCGCAGGTGATTCAGCAGGTTGAGGCAATTCCCAACCTGTTCGTGCTGCCGGGTGGCCCGCTGCCGCCGAACCCCTCCGAACTGGTCGAGCGGCCGGCCTTCGGCCTGCTGATGCGCGAGTTGTGCGGCAAGTTCGACCAGGTCCTTGTCGATACGCCCGCCGCTCAGTATGGCGCCGATGCAGCGGTCATCTCGGCGCGTTGTGGCTCGGCGCTCGTGCTGGCCCGCAAGAATTCCTCGAAGGTCGTTGGTCTGCAGGAACTTGTTGCCCACTTGCAGGGAGGCGCCGTCGAGGTCGCCGGCGCGCTGGTCAACGAGTATTGAGCGGCCAAGCCGTACGCTCACCCAATCGATGAACGTAATGAGTTCCCAGCCATCGTCGGAGACAGTTCCCGGCAAACCCCTGCTCGCCCGCATAGACCTGCTCGTGGCGGGGCTGGTGCTATTGGGCCTGCTATGTCTCTACGCACCAACGACCGTGGATCTGGCAGACAAGATCTGGGTTCGCGACGAGCAGGGGCATGGGCCGATCATCGTTGCCGTCGTGCTGTGGCTGCTGTGGGCCCGGCGGGACCAGTTTACGGCGTTGCCTGCCGCACCGAGCCCAGTGCTGGGCGGTGTCTTCTTCGTCTTGAGCCTGCTGATCTACATCGTCGGCCGCTCGCAGGCGGTGCTGATGCTGGAAGCGGGCAGCCTCATCCCGCTGCTGATCGGGCTTCTCCTGATGTTCAAGGGGAAGGCGGCTTTAAGGCTTTACTGGTTCCCCTTGTTCTTCCTGATTTTCATGGTGCCGCTGCCGCAGACGTTGGTCGTCGGCGTAACCACGCCATTGAAGACGGCGGTGTCCTCGGTGGCGAGCAGCTTGCTGTATCAGCTCGGCTATCCGATCGGGCGCAGTGGCGTAATTCTCACTGTCGGCCCCTACCAGTTGCTGGTGGCCGATGCCTGTGCAGGCCTGAACTCGATGTTTACTCTCGAAGCGCTGGGTCTGCTGTACATGAATCTAATGCAGTACAAGTCCGCCGTCCGCAACGTGGCACTGGCGATTCTGATCGTGCCGATCTCGTTCGTGGCCAACATCGTTCGCGTCTGCATCCTGGTGCTCGTCACGTACCACTTTGGCGATGAAGCGGGCCAGGGCTTCGTGCATGGCTTCGCGGGCATGGTGCTGTTCCTTGTGGCCCTGTCGCTGATCCTGACGGTCGATCATGCGTTGCGTTTCTTCTCAAAGGCCGTCGACGGTAGGAAGGTGTCTGCAGCATGAGCGGCGGAAGCTACAGTCGTCGCACCGCGGTGCTCGCGCTGCTCGGCATGGCAGGTGCTGCTGCGGCGGCGGAATGGGCGAGGCCGACGATCAAGGTCTCCGACTCCTACAAGGGCTTCAAGCTCGACGATGTCTTTCCGAAGAACTTTGCCGGCTGGACCATCGACACCTCGATGCCCGTCGTCCTGCCTCCGCCTGACCAACAGGCAATGCTGGACAAGATCTACAACCAGACGCTGTCGCGTACGTTCGTCAACCGGGACGGCTACCGGATCATGCTTGCCGTCGCGTACGGTGGCGACCAGTCTGACGGGCTGACCGTCCACGTGCCCGACGTCTGCTACGTTGCCCAGGGCTTCAAGGTGGCCAAGGAGCACAGCAGCCAGATGGATGTGGGCAACGGCTTCGTCATCCCGGTGCGGGTGCTGGAGGCAACACTGGGCGGGCGCATCGAGCCGATCACCTACTGGGTGATGATGGGCGACGAGGCGACGGTCTCGGACACGCAGCGCCGCTGGGTGTCCATTCGCTACGGTCTGCGCCGCTTGATTCCAGAGGGCATGCTGATCCGCGTGTCCTCGATCAGCGCGGACATGGATCAGGCTCTCGAAGTCCAGCGTGGCTTCATCCGTGACATGGTCGCGGCGATCGATCCTTCGCAGCGCAGCCGCGTCATCGGCGAGGTGAGCCTCAACAAGAACAACGGATGAGCTGTGAGTAGTACCCTCCAATCCAATAATTCGAAAGTCGCACTGATCACCGGAGTCACCGGCCAGGACGGCGCCTATCTTGCCGAACTGCTGTTGAGCAAGGGCTATGAGGTCCATGGCATCAAGCGCCGGGCCTCGTCCTTCAACACCGATCGCATCGACCATCTGTACCAGGATCCGCACGTCGATCAGCAACGCTTCAAGCTGCACTATGGCGACCTAACCGACAGCACTAACCTGATCCGCATCATCCAGCAGGTCCAACCTGACGAGATCTATAACCTCGCCGCGATGAGCCACGTCGCAGTCAGCTTCGAGACGCCCGAGTACACCGCCAACGCCGACGGCATCGGCACGCTGCGCATCCTGGAGGCGATCCGCATCCTGGGCCTGGAGAAGAAAACCCGCTTCTACCAGGCAAGCACCTCCGAACTGTACGGCCTCGTTCAGGAGATTCCGCAGAAGGAGACCACGCCCTTCTATCCGCGCAGCCCGTACGCCGTGGCCAAGATGTATGCGTACTGGATCACGGTGAACTACCGCGAGGCCTATGGCATGTACGCCTGCAACGGCATCCTGTTCAACCACGAGAGCCCGATCCGCGGCGAGACCTTCGTCACCCGCAAGATCACCCGCGCCATCGCTCGGATTGCGCTAGGCCTGCAAGACACACTGCACCTCGGCAACATGAGCGCGCTGCGCGACTGGGGTCATGCCAAGGACTACGTCGAGATGCAGTGGCTGATGCTGCAGCAGGACAAGCCCGAGGACTTTGTGATCGCCACCGGCGTGCAGTACAGCGTGCGGCAGTTCGTCGAGTTCGCGGCGGCCGAGCTGGGCATAACGATCATGTTCAGTGGTGAAGGCGTCGACGAGATCGGTACGGCCACGGCCATCACCGGTGACAAGGCCAAGTGCAAGGTCGGCGACGTGATCGTCAAGGTTGACCCACGCTACTTCCGTCCGACCGAAGTCGAGACGCTGTTGGGCGATCCGAGCAAGGCCAAGGCCAAGCTGGGCTGGGAGCCGAAGATCATGCTGCGCGAACTCGTTGCCGAGATGGTGCAGGCGGACTACACCTCGGCGCGGCGCGACAGTCTGGTCAAGCTGGCCGGTTTCCAAGCCTACGACTACAACGAGTAAGCGGCCATGACTGCGATCGACAGGCAAGCCCGCATCTTCGTCACGGGCCACCGCGGCATGGTGGGCTCGGCGTTGAAGCGTCGCCTCGAACGCGGAGGCTATTCCAACGTCCTCGTCGCAGGCAGGGCCGAACTCGACCTGCTGGACCAGCGTGCCGTCCACGCCTTCCTTGCTGAGCATTGTCCCGATTACATCTTCATTGCCGCCGCAAAGGTCGGTGGCATTCAGGCCAACAACATCTATCGCGCCGACTTCCTTTATCAGAACCTCATGATCGAGGCCAATCTGATCCAGGGCGCGCACTTGGCCGGCGTGCAACGCCTGATGTTCCTGGGTTCCAGTTGTATCTATCCGAAGCTGGCGCCGCAGCCCTTGACGGAAGAGTCGCTGCTGACCGGGGCTCTGGAGCAGACGAACGAGCCCTACGCGATTGCCAAGATCGCCGGCATCAAGCTTTGCGAGGCTTACAACGCACAGTATGGTCGGCAGTACGTCAGCGCGATGCCCACCAATCTTTACGGGCCGAACGACAATTACGACCTCGCCAACAGCCATGTGCTGCCAGCGCTGATTCGCAAGGCTCATGAAGCCAAGCTGCGCGGCGAGACGGAACTGACAGTGTGGGGCAGCGGAACGCCGCTGCGCGAGTTTCTCTACGTCGACGACCTGGCCGATGCCTGCGTATTCCTGATGGAGCAAGGCTACGAAGGGCAGTTCGTCAACATCGGCTGCGGCTCGGACGTAACGATCCGCGAACTGGCCGCCACGGTCATGAAGGTGGTGGGCTTCGACGGCCGTATCGTCTTCGACGCTAGCAAGCCGGACGGTACGCCGCGCAAGCTGATGAGTGTGGAGCGCCTGCATGCGCTGGGCTGGCATGCGACGACGACGCTGGAGGATGGCATTCGTCGGGCCTACGCCGACTTCATCGCGCGAAACGGCTGACGCCATGAGCTTGGGCGAGCGCTCGATTGCCGCTGTGTTTTGGGGCGCCGGAGGCACGGCCTTTCGCATCCTCCTGCAATTCGGCTCGCAAGTCGTGCTGGCGCGGATACTGGGCCCGACCGAGTACGGCATGTTCGCCGTCGGCGGCATCGTCGTTGGGTTGTGCAGCTTCTTTGCCGATTTCGGCCTGGCCTATGGCCTGATCCAGAAACGCGAAGTCACCGACGAGGACATGCGCTTTGCGTTCACCTGGCAATGCATCGTCGGCTTGGGGGTCGCCGCCGCCATCGCTGGCTCTTCGGGGTTAGTTGCCCACTTTTTCGGCGAGCCGCGCGGACAGGCGGTGATTGCCTTCATGGCTTTGATCTGCCTAGCGAATGCCGTCGCCGGTACGTCGATGAACCTGTTGAAGCGCAACCTTGATTTCAAGACGCAGCAGTTCGCCTTTCTGATCAGCTACGTAGTGGGCTTTTACTGTGTCGGCATTCCGCTGGCACTGACGGGCCACGGCGTGTGGTCGCTCGCCATTGCGTGGGTGATCCAGGCTAGCCTTTGGGGTGCGCTGCTCTATCGCAAGGTGCGACACCCGGTTCGCCCCTTGTTCTGGTATGCCGGCGGCCGCACCCAGGCCAGCTATGGCCTGACCGTGCTACGTACCAACGTACTGAACTGGTTCATCGGCAATGTGGATCGCATCGTTGTCGGCCGCGTGCTGCCCACGCGGGACATCGGTCTGTATTCCACCGTCTACACGATGATCTACGCACCCAGCGCATCGTTGCTGGGCATCGTGCAGCCGGTACTTTTTTCCGCCTCGGCCCGGGTCACGCAGGACATCGAGGCTTCAGATGCCGATGCGGCGGCCGCCAAGCTCGTCCGTGCCTTCACCGGCCTGATTGCCGTCGTGTGCCTGTACCTACTGCCGGTCTTCGTAACGGCTGCCGTGCTCGCTGATCAGTTCATCGCGGCCGTGTACGGCGCAGCGTGGGCCGACGGGGCCGTCGTGCTGAGGCCCGTGGCGCTCGCGATGCCACTGCTGCTGTGCGTAGGCCTCAGTACGCCGGTGCTATGGGCCAGCGGCCGGCCGCAGGATGAGTTTGGCAAGCAATGGCTGATTGCTATCGTCTGGGCGCTGGCCTGCTGGCCGCTGGCGCGGGTGGGTGGCATTCATGCGGTCGCGTGGGGCGTACTCGGCTTGTTTTCGGTGCGTTTCGGCATCGTCGTGCATGCGCTGACGCGTGCATCTGCCGTGCGCTGGGCGCATGTGTGGCGCAGTGCGCGCGGTGGCTTGGCCGTCAGCGTGGCTGTGGCTGTCGGGGTGGGGTTGGCTGACGCGGGCCTGCGCAGCCTGGGCTGGCCGCCGGGTGTGTGCGTGCTGGGCGCATCGTTGTGCGCGGTATTGGTTTTCTTGGGCAGTTTGCGGCTTGCGCCTGCCTTGATCGGGCAGGAAGTTTCCGGGTTGATGGGCGGGGTTGCCAAACGCCTGTCGCCGCGGATTGCCTACCGGATCGACTGGTTGTGGGGTGCTGAAGGGAGAACGCGATGAAAGATGCTCTGCTGTACGGCATGCTGATTTACGGTGTGGCGGCCTTTGTGGCCGCCGTGGCGGCGGTCGTGGTGCAGTTGGCTTTCGTTGCGGTCGCCGAGCGTTTGGGGAGCCGTCTGCTCGCCAGTGTGCCGGCTATCGCGCTGGGAGCCGGTGCAATGATGGTGGTCCTGTCCAATCGTGACCTGCAAGTGGAGGCCGTTTTCGGCGGGCTGGGGGCCGAATCTTCAGGCGCAGCCTGGGCAACCCGCCTAGCCAATCTATTTCTGCTGGCCATCGCTGTGGCCAAGCTTGCGCAGATGCTGTTTGCGCAGCAAGTCAGAACACAGATTGCGACCGCTGCACAGGATCAGTCCGCTAGTCGCCGGCTTTTCATGGCATTCCTCGCGTATGCCGTCTGTAGCCTGCTGCTGCCTATGGTGTTCGGAACAGTGCCCGGTTTTTCTCATGACGGGCTTATCGCCGTCCCAATGTTTATCGCCGCCTATCTTGGGCGCAAAGAATCCCTGAACGGCGTTCTGTTGTCGGCCAAATGGATTCTGCTTCTCATCGCGCTGGCGAGTCTGGCTCTTGCCGCTGTGCTGCCTAAACTCGTTGTCTCCTCCTATATGGGGGGGCTAATCCCGGGCCTGCCTATCCGCCTGTGGGGCCTGTCCTCGCATCCCAATGTGATGGGCGGGATGGTCGCATCGCTGATGCTGATGCTGTGGATGCGACCGTTCTCGCGCCGATGGCTGCAAGCGCTGGCCTGGCTCGTGGCCGTGATTGCGCTGTTCCTGACGCAATCCAAGAGCAGTTGGTTGGCTGCCTTGATGGCCTATGGCACGCTGCTCATCTATCGCCACGGGCGAGATACAAACGGCAGATTGCACATCGGTGTGTGGATAACGCTGCTTTTGGGCGCGGCGGTGTTGGCATCGGGGCTGCTGTTCATCGACATCGACAAAGTCACAAGCCGATTCCTGGACAGCGATGTCGGAGCCGGCTTGTCCACACTGACCGGGCGAACCAGGATTTGGCAGGTCGCCCTTCAGGTTTGGCTCGATTCGCCGTGGTTCGGCTACGGGCCCGATGCTTGGTCGCCAATGCACCGGATGCAGTTAGGCGTGCCCTATGCCACTACCGCTCATAACCAGTTGCTGCAAGCCCTGTCCGAAGGCGGCCTGTTCGACGCGGTGTCGATGCTCGTGTATTTCGTGCTGCTGGGTCTGGCTGCAGTCCGCACCGCTACGAGGACGCGCGGGGTTTCCCTCGCGTTTTTCCTTGTCATTACTGCGCGCTGCGTTGGCGAAGCGCCTTTTAGTATCGGCAACATGACCAGCTGTGACATCGTGCTGCATCTGATTTTGTTCATGATGGTCGTGAATGAATCGACCGAAACGGCGCTGGTTTCCTCGGCGCAATCTGCCCACCGGGACGGATCGCGTTTGAACTACAAGGGTGGATTGGCGCGTGCCTGAACCCTTCGACATCTCCATTTGCATCTGCACCTTTCGGCGACCGGAGGGGCTACTGCATCTGCTGCAAAGCCTGGCCCAGCTACGCCAGCCTTCGGCCTGCCGGGTGGAGGTGGTGGTCGTTGACAACGACGCCAAGCAGAGTGCGCGCCAAATCGTCGAGGGTTTATCTCCGAGCTATCCCCTGGCATTGCGATATTTCTGCGAGGAGCGCAGTGGCGTCAGCTATGCGCGCAATCGCTGTGTCGAGGAGTCTCGGGGCGAGTGGATTGCCTTTGTTGACGATGACGAATACGCCGATCCTGAATGGCTTGCGGAGTATTGGGCGTTGAGTCACAGTCAAGCCGTGGATGGCATGTTCGGGCCGGTGCTGGCCGAGTTTGCGGAGCCTCCCAAGCCTTGGCTGATGGCCACCGGCGCCCACATGAAGGCACGCCATGCGACTGGGCGCGTACTGGATTGGGGCGGGGCATGCGCTACCTGCAATGTGATGTTCCGCCGCAAACTCCACGAGGAGGTCGGTAAATTCGACATTCGCTTGGCCGCCAGCGGTGGTGAAGACAATGATTTTTTCTGGCGGTGCATTCGGCACGGCGCGAAATTGATTTGGTGCGATACCGCCGTGGTTCACGAAACAGTACCCACGGCACGAATGACGCGCGAATGGATGCTGACGCGCGCCTACCGGGGCGGGCGAACCCATACCTATTTACGCAAACGCTATTTCGGCCCTGGGGCTTATATAGTCGATGCGACCCGAGGCGCACTCAGCATGCTGGCATATATGCCGCTAGCTCTGGGGGCTAAATTGCTGCAACATCCCACGAGCGTAAGGTACGAATGCAAGGTGATGGGCGGCTTTGGGAAGCTGCTGGGCTGGCGCCCGCCACCCGGTGCGGACTACGCGCGAGGTAACACATGATGCAGTCCTCGAATCAGATCGTTGACTGTATGCCCCGACACTGCCTGAATGTGCAGAACTCTCGCTTTCTTTAGTCGCCTATGAAACGAATCCTTCTATCCGCTTTTTCCTGCGATCCCACCAAGGGCAGCGAAAATGCAAACGGATGGAACTGTGCCAACACTCTCGCTCGCACAGGCCATGAGGTTCATTGTTTCACCCGAATTGTCAATAAAGAAAATATCGAGAAGTTTGAAAGGCCTTCTCTCCTCACCTTTCATTTCATTGTCCTGCCTTTTGGGATGGAGAGACTGTATTCACTATCCCAAGCCACCATGTATCTTTACTATTTGCTGTGGCAGTGGAAGACATACCGTAAGGGGAGAAAGCTTCATAAGACGCGCCCCTTTGACGTTGCGCACCACGCAACCTGGGGAAGTCTGCAACTCGGGTCCTTTCTTTACCGGATCCCTACTCGCTTTGTCTTCGGACCTGTAGGAGGAGGGCAGAAGGCACCCGAGGCTTTCAAGAAGTACTTTGGATCTCATTGGGCTTCTGAGATAAAGAGAGAAAAAATAAGTGAGCTGCTGCTCAAATACAGCCCGGCCTGCAATCGGATGCTTAAGAAGGCAAGTGTGGTGCTTGTCTCCAACAACGAGACTAGAGAGGTCGCACTAAGGGCTGGGGCGAAACATGTGACGAGTTCACTGGATGCTGCTTTGCCCGACAGCTTCTTTCCCGCTAATTTCACTCCAAAAATAGTGGAAAAAGGGAAGCTGAAGCTACTTTGGGTCGGTAGGCTGATGCCTCGGAAAGGACTCCCTTTGGTTCTGGAGGTCATGAATGAGCTTAAAGCAAATCGTGATATTCAGCTCACGATCGTGGGGGACGGCGAGATGATGGGGCCGGCGAAGGACATGATCCGAGACTTTGGTCTCGAAGAAACTGTCCAGCTGGTAGGCAGAGTACCTTTTGAGAAAGTAAAGGAATTCTATGCTTCTCACGATGTATTCTTCTTCACCTCTCTCCGTGATTCTGGAGGGGTGCAACTGGTTGAGGCCATGGCATTCGGGATGCCGGTAGTGACCATCAATCTCCACGGCCAAGGAACCATCGTCAACGATCAAACCGGTATCCGCTGCCCCTGCGAAACGCCCGAAATCGCGATTGAAGCCCTCGCTTCGTCCATACGGGATCTTTCTGAGCATCCTGAGAAAATATCGACCATGAGCGCAGCAGCGTATGCCTTTGCGAAAGAGCAGACATGGGATGCGAAGATCAGGAAAATCGTTCAGCTGTACTACTGAACTTCAGTCGTGTTTGGCATCGCCATCTTTCCCGGAATATGGGCACGGTGTGCGAGCCAATGGGCTCAAGAACCCGGACGGGCCTTGATTTCCATCTCAAACGTGGCCTGGCTGGCGTCGGTGTCGTAATACAGTGCCGTCCGCGTGGCGGGCAAGGGTGTGTCGGGGGCCGTCGAGAGATAGACGCGCTGGCTCGCAGGACCTCGGACCGTCACGGTGTATTGGCTTTGCCCGCAGCGCAGGGTGGCCGTCCAGTCTGCACCTGTCCGCCACATTCGTGTGTTGGACCAGTACTTCTTGATTGCTGGCACATCCGGCAAAGGCTCGAAGACCGGGGCGGGCGTCGCACCATCGATCAGGTTCACCACACAGCGCGTGTTGAACACAACGCCAAGGCGCTTGCGCGTGCGACTGGGCACAGTGATATCCGTACGTTCGACGAAGCCTTGCCCGGTTAGCCTGTAACTGCGGCTCACCGAGGCGTCGGCCTGGTAGCGCGGCTGTTCGACGGTGAGGAGATCCTGAGCCGGGTCGAAGGCTTGCAGCGTGCCGGGTGCCCACAGGGTCTGCCCGTTGCCGTCTACCAGGGGGACGTTGTTGGCTGCACCGCGCTGGAAGTATTCCTTGTGATAGGGCGAGGCATAGCTCACTGTGCCGGGATCGCGTGCAATCGTCGTCAGGCCGTCGTGCAGTTCGAAGGTGGTGAGTTCGTCGGAGACGTGGTTGCCGTTCACTTGGCCGTAATGCACAAACGCCTGCCAGTTGCCGGCGCGCAGCACGGCCTGACGCACCGTCGGAAAATTGCGGGTCCTGGCCGTGGGTAGGGAGGGCAGCGTGTTCGGAATCGCCTGCGGTGGATCCAGCAGCGAATCCCAGTTGCGCCACTCGCGGGCTAGCTGCAGCCCCCAATAGGTCGGGGCCACGCGGAACAGATTCCAATGCACGCGCTTGTTGGCGACTTCCTGCGCGCCGATGCTATCGTTGGGATTGGGGAGGGAGTTGTCGTCGAACCGGTAGTCGATAGTGACGAGCAGCATCCGGCCGGCTTGCTCGCGCAACTCATTGAAGCGTGGGCCGTAGCCCTCCACGCTGGCCTGTACAAGGAGCCCGCCGAGCGCCTGGACCACAAAGGCGTTGTATGAGAAGGTGCCTTCAATCCAGAAGTTGTCCGCCTGCAGGCAGTGGGCCATGATGGCCTTGATGCCCTGCGGGCCGTTCTGCGCCTCATCCAGCAGCGCTGTGTCGCCGTAGCGCATGGCAATGGCGGCAATGGCGGCCTGATGCCAGAGCTGAATGTTGCTCATCGGCGCGGCGGTGAGTTTCAGATTGCCGGCCATCGGCATGAACAGCTTGTCGCGCCAACCGTCGTAGCGTTGCGGGCCGGCATAGTCCTGCAGCAGCCGCGCTGCATCGATCAGGTCGAAGACGGCCGTGGCTTCGTCCAGGCCCTGGGCAAGCAGGCTGCTGCGGCCTTCGTTCTTCCGCTGCGGCCAGCGCGCGTAGTTGCCAGCATAGAAGTCGAGCTGCCTGGCGGCCCACTCGCCGTACTTGGCCTCGCCGGTGAGCCGGTACAGGCGGGCTGCGGCGCGGGTCTGCGCGATGTTGTAGCCCCGACCGCAGGCGACCCACGCACGCCAGACAGATTTCAAGTCGCCCGCCGAGGAGTCGTCGGACGGCTCGGGAGCCGTCGGGCTCCATGCCAACGGGATGCCATTGGCACCGACGTAGGCCAGCGTCCAGCCACCGATCAGGTCGTCGCGCTCGAAGTTCCGGGCGATCCAGGCATCGATGCGAGTCCGCTCGGTCGCGTTGACCCAGTTGGCGACGCTGGGGTCGGACTTGAAGCGCCGTATCAGTCCCGGCCAGTCTTCGCGTGCCTCGCGGTTGCCGAAGTAGATGCCATTGCCGGCCTGCATCAGTTGCGCGGCGCTGGAGGCGGTGGTGGCGACGCCGTCTCCGCTGGCGAGTGATAGCGCGGGAAGCCGTTCGGCCAGAGCCCACAGCGACGATCGGCTTCTGGTGGCGCCGGGGGCTGGTACGTCCGCTGCCAGTACGGCTTTGATGATGGCGTCATCGGAGCTGCGTGTTCCGGCTGCCGGTGCTTCGGCGCTTTCAAACCATGCCAAGGCGATCAGCGGGAAGACGAGAAAACGGAATTTGGACATGACGCACGCAAGTCGGACGCTGCACAGCGGTGCGGGCGAGCATATCGGGTAATTCAGGGGGCAGGAAGGCTGCCCTACACTGCCGCACCCGTGGTTGAGCCGTGCAGCCGTTGCCGCGCCTCCGGGACACAACGAATCGGTCCATGCCTGCCTTCGCCCAGCCCCGACGGGTCCTCGTCGTCCAGCGACGCCTCACCCACTACCGCGTGCCCTTTTTCGAAACCTTGCGTGCCGACTTGCGAGCTGAGGGGTTGGAATTGGTGCTGGCACACGGCGACCCCACGCCTTTTGAAGCAACCAAGAACGACAGCGGCGAGCTGGATTGGGCCGTGAGTCTGCCGACACGCTATCTGCTGGGCGGACGCGTGTGCTGGCAGCCCATCCGGCATTTGGCCCGCGACGCGGCGCTGACCGTTGTGACGGCCGAGAACAAGCTGGTCTGCAACCTGTTCGAACAGTTTGGCGCGCGCGGGCGCCGTGTCGCGCTGTGGGGCCACGGTGGGAACCTGCAGGGCGAAGCGGGGAACTGGCGCGAGCGCTTCAAGGCGCGCGTAGCGCTGCGCGCGGACTGGTGGCTAGCCTACACCGACATGAGCCGTGAGATGGTGCGGGCCCTGGGCTTTCCGGCGGAACGCATCACAGTGTTGGATAACGCGGTGGATACGAGCGAGTTGTCTGCGCAGTTCGCGGCAGTCGAGCCGCAGGCGCGGGCTGCCCTGCGCGCGGAGCTCGGCCTGGGCGAGGGGCCGGCGGGCCTGTACATCGGTTCACTTTATGCAGAGAAGCGCATCGGCTTCCTGCTGGACGCGGCGCGGGCCATCCGGCGTGAACTGCCGGGTTTCACACTGCTCGTCATCGGTGGCGGGCCGCAGCAAGGGCTTGTCGACGAAGCGGCTGGGCGGGAGCCGTGGATCAAGGTGCTGGGCATCCGCAAGGGCGCAGCCAAGGTGCTGGCCGCGTCGCTGGCCGATGTGATGCTGAGCCCGGGTGCGGTCGGGCTGAACATTCTCGACAGCTTTGCCGGCGGCGTGCCGATGCTGACGACCGACTGCGGTGTGCATGGTCCGGAGATTGCGTACCTGGATTCGGGCCGCAACGGCTTGATCACGGCCGATGCACTTGGCGACTATGTGCAGGCCAGCGTGGACCTGCTGCGCGACGGTGAACGCCTGCGGGCGATGCGCGCGGCCTGCCTTTCCGATGCCTCCCGCTACACGCTGGCGCACATGTCCGATCGCTTCACACAGGGTGTCGTCAGCGCCCTGGCTGCGCCGATCCTTCGTGGCGCTGCGGGAGCCCGTGCATGAAGGTTCTCATCGCCCACAACGCCTACCAGCAACACGGTGGCGAGGACAGCGTCGTCGCGGACGAAGCCGCGTTGCTGCGTGCACAAGGTCACGAGGTGGAGCTGTTCTCTGCGCGTAACGATGACATCGTCGGCATGGGCCGTGTGGAATTACTGCGGCGCACGCTGTGGTCGCGCCCCGCGGCGGATGACATGCGCAGGCGCTGTGCGGCCTTCCGGCCCGATGTGGTCCATGTGCACAACAGCTTCCCGCTGTTGTCGCCGGCGATTCATTGGGCGGCTGCCGAGGCGGGCGTGCCCGTGGTGCAGACGCTGCACAACTTCAGGCTGTTATGTCCGCAGGCCATGCTGCTGCGCGAAGGCCGTGTGTGCGAGGACTGCGTGGGGCGGGTGCCGTGGCGCGGTGCCGTGCGCGGTTGCTACCGCGGCTCTGTCGCGCAGAGCACGGTGCTTGCGGGCATGCTGACGCTGCACCGGGGGCTGGGCACTTGGCAGAGGCGTGTGAACCGTTTCATCGCGCTGACGGAGTTCAGCCGCGCAAAGTTCATCGAGGGCGGATTGCCGGCTGAACGCATCGCGGTCAAGCCTAACTTCGCCGATCTGCCGGCGCCTTCAGAGGGGCCGCGCGAGGGCTTTCTGTTCGTTGGCCGACTTTCACCCGAGAAGGGACTGGACGTGCTGGCGACGGCGGCTCGCGAGGCGCAGTTGCCGGTGACCGTGCTCGGCAACGGGCCGATGCAGGAGTCGCTCATGGCCGACGCGCTGCTAAATCTGCGTGGGGCGATGCCAATGGCGGAAGTGCTGGCGCAGATGCGTTCGGCGACAGCCTTGGTGCTGCCCAGCATCTGCTATGAGAACTTCCCGCGCACCCTTGTCGAGGCCTGGGCCTGTGGCCTGCCGGTGATTGCAAGCCGGCTGGGCGCTATGGCGGAACTGGTCGATGAGGGCGCCACGGGCTTGCTTTTCGAGGCCGGCAATGCGGCGTCGCTCGCGCAGACATTGCGATGGGCTGATCAGCACCCTGATGAACTGGCCGCCATGGGTCGCCGAGCCAGGGAACACTACACCGCGCACTACACCGCTGAGCGCAATCTGCAGCAGTTGATGGCGATCTATGACGAGGCCATCGTCGAAGGGCCGCGCGTTGGTTGATACGGCTTGGCGACCAGCGCGCTAACTGCTCAGCGCCCCACCAAGGCCTTCAGCAGATACCAGACGAACAGCGAGTTGCCCACGAGGTAGCGCTTCCAGAGCCGTCCGGGTTCCTGGCAGAGGCGATACAACCATTCGAGGCCGTTGTCGCTCATCCAGCGCGGGGCCTGGGACTTGGTGCCTGCGATCAATGCGAACGCCAAGCCCACGCCCAGGCTGATCGGCTTCAACTGCGCCTGTGGCGTCTGTTGGGCCTGCATCCAGTATTCCTGTTTCGGGCAGCCGAGGCCAACGAACAGCAGACCGGCACCGGATGCATTGATCTGCTCGACCAACGAAGGATCGGCAGGTGGCTCGGCCGGCAGCATCGGCGGGGAGACGGCACCCGCAATCTTCAGCGTGGGGTAGCGCCGGCGCAGTTCCGCCTGCATCAGTTCAAGTTCGTTGGCGAGACCTCCGTAGAAGAACACGCTCACGCCCTCGCGTGCAGCGCGCTCGCACAGCGCGAGCGTCAGGCTGGGGCCGCGCACGCGCTCGGTCCTCGGCAGCTTCTGCAGCAGGCGCAGTGCCCAGACGAGCGGCATGCCGTCGGTCACGACTAGGCGCGCCCGCGCCATCACGTCGAACAGCTTGGTCGTGCTCTTGGCTCTCGTGAGCATGTCCACGTTGGCCACGCAGACCACGCCGCCGCTACGAGCGCGCGCGGCCCCGAGGATTTCGTCGATGGCGTCTGCCTGGGTGCCGGCATGCACACGAACGCCGAAGAGGCGGGTTTCAATCATCAGTGGCGCGGTGTCCACGGGCATCGAGCGTCCTGGTCTTGGGGGCTGGCAAAAGGCCGGCATTCTATGGCCCCGCAGATAACGTCAACTAGCCTGCCGCAATCACCCTCTGCAAGGGATCAAGTTGCAAGCTTCTGGCTCTTTGCACTCGCAACTCTAGGACGGCCGGCCGCAAGTGTGCCGAGGCCAAGGAGTCCTGCAGCAAGCAGCCATGGGGCGCTTGGCTCCGGCACTTCGCTGACGTGTATGAACAAGCTCCCCGTGCTATCTATCGCGTTCACGCCACCCGTCTTCGAGAACCATCCATCGGGGAAGAGAAAGTCAATCGTGCCGGCCGTTGTTGCGAAGGTCACTTTGTCAGGGGACGTCCCCTGAGGATCAAAAGTCGCACTAGTGCACTGCTGGCCGTCGGGATGGATCACTCCGCACCACGACATTTCCGAGGGCAGAAATGTTGTCCGAGTAGCGATGAACTCATCGGTGATCACAGTAAATGAGCCCCACCAGGTCGACTGTGGCAATGTATAGACGCTGACGTCGTACTGGACTTCGGCCTGTACCGGCTGCCATGCCGCGGCCAAGAGAGACGCGAGGATCGCGAGTGAGTGGATCGTCAATGGGTTTCCTCCGAGTGGTTTGGGCTAGAACTACTTAGATGAACTGCATGACAGTCGATGTGCGACCGATTGTCAATGATGCGATACGGACCTGAGGGTGAGGTGCCAAATCGTAGCTAACGGGTCGTGCGCGCTTCGCTCTCACTTCGCCGGTGAATGCGCAGGTACGGATGCCACAGCGAGAGATCGCGGCACAAAGTAGCGGGCACGCGATTCGCCTCGCGCGTTCTGACCACGCCGTCACGGCCCATAGCTGTCTTATGCCTGAGAATACGCGCTCGCCTGGTGGATCAGGCACAGCAACGAATGGGACCAACCGTGAAAGTTCTCGTCACCGGCGCCGCCGGCTTCATCGGCATGCATGTCAGCCAGATCTTGCTGGCGCGCGGAGACCAGGTTGTCGGCCTGGATAACCTCAACAACTACTACGACCCGAAGCTCAAGCACAACCGTCTGGCCCGGCTGACCGGCAAGCCTGGCTTCGAGTTCGTCGAGATGGACGTGGCGGATCGGGAGCGGATGCCGAAGCTGTTCGCCGAAGGCGGCTTCGATCGTGTCGTGCACCTGGCCGCGCAGGCAGGCGTGCGCTATTCGATCGAGAACCCGCACGCCTACATCGACAGCAACATCGTCGGCTTCACGAACATCCTCGAAGGCTGCCGCCACAGCGACGTGCAGCACCTGGCCTACGCGTCCAGCTCCAGCGTCTATGGCGGCAACACGCTGATGCCCTTCTCGGAGCATCACAGCGTCGACCATCCGGTGAGCCTCTACGCGGCGACGAAGAAGGCCAACGAGCTGATGGCGCACACGTACAGCCATCTGTTCCGCCTGCCCACCACGGGCCTGCGCTTCTTCACCGTCTACGGTCCCTGGGGCCGCCCGGACATGGCGCTGTTCCTGTTCACCAAGGCCATTCTCGAAGGCAAGCCGATCAACGTGTTCAACCACGGCAAGATGATCCGCGACTTCACCTACATCGACGACATCGCCGAAGGCGTCGTGCGTGTGCTGGACCGCTCGGCCACCGCCGACCCGGACTACGACCCGATCGAGAGCGATCCGGCGCGCTCGAACGCGCCGTACCGTGTGTTCAACATCGGCAACCATGCACCGATCAAGCTGATGGAATTCATCGAGGCGATCGAGCAGGCCACCGGCCGCGAGGCGCAGAAGAACTTCATGCCGCTGCAGGACGGCGATGTACCGGCCACGCACGCGGACGTCGAGGAACTGGCCGAATGGACCGGTTTCCGCCCGGCCACACCGGTGCCCGAGGGCATTCAACGCTTTGTCACGTGGTACCGCGACTATTACAAGGTTTGACTACCGAGAGATCGTCGCTGCAATGAAGGTCACCGCTATTGGAACGGGTTATGTCGGCTTGGTCACGGGTGCGTGCCTGGCCGAGATGGGCAACCACGTGGTCTGCCTGGACGTGAACCCGGAGAAGATCCGCATCCTCAACGAGGGCGAGATCCCCATCCACGAGCCGGGCCTGCTGGAGGTGGTTCGCCGCAATGTCGAAGCCGGCCGCCTGCAGTTCACGACCGACGTGGACATGGCCGTGCACCACGGCACGATCCTCTTCATCGGCGTCGGCACGCCACCGGACGAAGACGGCTCTGCCGACCTGCAGTATGTGATCGCGGCGGCGCGCTCGATCGGCCAGCGGATGACGGATTACAAGGTGGTCGTCGACAAGAGCACGGTGCCGGTGGGCACTGCGGACAAGGTCAAGGCCGCGATCGTGGAGGAACTGGCCAAGCGCGGCGTCGATCTGCAGTTCGGCGTCGTCAGCAACCCCGAGTTCCTGAAGGAAGGCGCGGCGGTCGAGGACTTCATGAAGCCGGACCGCATCATCGTTGGCTCCGACGACGAGCAGGCCACGCTGCTGATGCGCGCGCTGTACTCGCCCTTCACCCGCAACCATGACCGCATGCAGGTGATGGACCTGCGCAGCGCCGAGTTCACCAAGTACGCGGCCAACGCGATGCTGGCCACGCGGATCAGCTTCATGAACGAGCTGGCGCTGCTGGCCGAGAAGGTCGGCGCCGACATCGAACTGGTGCGCCGCGGCATCGGCTCCGATCCGCGCATCGGCTACAGCTTCCTCTATGCCGGCGCAGGCTACGGCGGCTCCTGCTTCCCGAAGGACGTGAAGGCGCTCGTACGCGCCGCGCAGGACGAGGGCATTCCGCTGCGCGTGCTGACGGCCGTGGAAGAGGCCAACGAGCACCAGAAGCGCGTGCTGGTGGACAAGGTCGTGGCGCGCTTCGGTGCGGACCTCGCCGGCCGGCACTTCGCACTGTGGGGCCTGGCCTTCAAGCCGAACACCGACGACATGCGCGAGGCGCCGGCGCTGGTGATCGTCGAGGAACTGCTGCGCCGCGGCGCGACGCTGGCGGCCTACGACCCGGTGGCGATGGACGAGGCGAAGCGCATCCTCGGCGAGCGGCCGGGCCTGAGCTTCGCAAGCAAGGCCGAAGCGGCGCTCATCGGTGCCGATGCACTGCTGCTCGTCACCGAGTGGAAGGAATTCAAGAGCCCGGATTTCGACGGCATCAAGGCTGCGTTGAAGCAGCCTGTGGTCTTCGACGGGCGGAACCAGTACGAGCCTTCGTTGATGAAGGTGCTGGGCATCGAGCACCACGGCATCGGCCGCGGCACCCCGGGGCACTGAGCCCTTAGTCGAAGGACTTGGCGTCGGCCAGGGCAGGCGCCTTCGCATCCTTCTCGGCCAGCAGCGGCGCGATGCCGAGTTCCGGCCACTGGATGCCCACACTCGGGTCATCCCAGCGCAGCGCGCCTTCGGCCTGCGGTGCGTAGTAGGCCGTGGTCTTGTAGAGGAAGTCGGCTGTCTCGCTCAGCACCAGGAAGCCGTGGGCGAAACCGGGCGGGATCCAGAGCTGCCGATGGTTCTCTGCGGTGAGCTCCACGCCGGCCCAGCGGCCGAAGTTCGGGCTGCTGCGGCGCATGTCCACCGCCACGTCGAACACGCTGCCGGCGACACAGCGCACCAGCTTGCCCTGGGCATGCTCGCCCAGCTGGTAATGCATGCCGCGCAGCACGCCGCAGGCCGAGCGGGAATGGTTGTCCTGGACGAAGCCGACGACAGCGCCGACCGCTTCGTTGAAGACCTTCTCGTTCCAGCTCTCGGTGAAGAAGCCGCGGGCGTCGCCGAAGACCTTGGGCTCGACGATCAGGACTTCGGGCAGGGAGGTGGGGGTGATTTTCATCTCGTTGTCGTTAGACGGCCGCGCGCTTGCGGGTGGTCCGTTTCGCGCGACCTGTTATGCGGGCGGTCTCATCCGCCAACGCAAGCAAGCCGCGAAGTGCATCATTGACCGCTTCCGACGTGGGGAAGGCCTTCGCAAGCTTTGGTTCGATCAGAGCTACGGAAGTACCCTTCGATGCTTCCTTGAAAAACTTCCCCCGCTCCAATTTCGCGAAGTCAGCACGTTTGTACTCGGCACGCATTTCGGGTTCAGCCTTCTTCATAGATTTTCCTTTCTGCGCGTGTGACCCGGCGCGCACTGATGATTCGTATGGCACCCGCGCGGTACGTATGCGAGACCGCCAGCAAGCGCCCTAAGCTTGATGCGCCGAAGGTGATGTACCGAGACTCACCCATCGAATGATCTGGATCGGCACCAGACAATGCAAGTTGATCGAGAAACACCGTGGCGGCCTCATCGAATGTCACGCCATGTTTGCGTATGTTGGCAGCAGCCTTCGACGGATCCCATTCAAATTCCATTGCCTGACACCTCTCGGTGGTTTTGCAGAATCCTTGTCGCTGTCAGTACACCGTCTCGGTCAGGATCTTCTGCAGGTACTGCCCATAGCCGTTCTTGGCCAGCGGTTTGGCCAGCGCGGCGAGTTGCTCGGCCTCGATCCAGCCGCTGCGGAAGGCGATCTCCTCGGGGCAGGCGACCTTCAGGCCCTGGCGCTTTTCCAAGGTGGCGATGAACTGGCCGGCTTCCAGCAGGCTGTCGTGGGTGCCCGTGTCGAGCCAGGCATAGCCGCGGCCCATGATCTCCACCTGGAGCTGGTCCTGGCGCAGGTACTGGGCGTTGACGTCGGTGATCTCCAACTCGCCGCGCGGGCTGGGCTTGATGGCGGCGGCGATGTCGCAGACCTGCTCGTCGTAGAAGTACAGGCCGGTCACGGCGTAGTTGCTCTTCGGGGCCTTGGGTTTTTCTTCGATGGACAGGGCCTTCTTGCCCGCGTCGAACTCGACCACGCCGTAGCGCTCCGGATCGGTCACGTGGTAGGCGAAGACGGAGGCGCCGGTCGGCGTCTCGTCCGCCTCGCGTAGCAGCGTGGCGAAGTCGTGGCCGTAGAAGATGTTGTCGCCGAGCACCAGCGCGCTCGGGGCGCCGCCGATGAAGTCCTTGCCGAGGATGAAGGCCTGGGCCAGACCATCCGGGCTGGGCTGCACGCAGTAGCTGAGATTGATGCCCCAGCGCGAGCCATCGCCCAGCAGCGCCTCGAAGCGGGGCAGGTCTTGCGGCGTGCTGATCAGCAGGATGTCGCGGATGCCGGCCAGCATCAAGGTGCTGAGCGGGTAGTAGACCATCGGCTTGTCGTAGACGGGCAGCAGTTGCTTGCTCAGGGCCAGCGTGGCCGGATGCAGCCGCGTGCCCGAGCCGCCGGCGAGGATGATGCCTTTGCGGGTCTTCGTCATGGTCGGGTCCTTCCTGATCAGAGGATTTCGTTGAGCATGCGGTCCACGCCCTGCTGCCAGGGCGGCAGGCGCAGGCCGAAGTTGCGCGCGAGCTTGCTGGTATCCAGGCGCGAGTTCAACGGGCGTCGGGCCGGCGTGGGGTAGTCGCTGGTGGGGATGGGCAGGATCTGGTCCGGCGCCACCTTCACGGCGGTTCCGCGTGCGCGGGCGAACTCGATCACATGCCGCGCATAGGCGTGCCAGGACGTCTCGCCCGCCGCCGCCGCGTGGTAGGTGCCGCCAAGCTCGGGCCGGGCGCGGGTCGCGACGATCATGTGCGCGCTGAGGTCGGCAAGCAGATCGGCACCGGTGGGCGCGCCGATCTGGTCGGCGATGACCTTCAGCTGCTCGCGCTCCGCGGCCAGTCGCAGCATGGTCTTGGCGAAGTTGCCGCCGCGCGCAGCGAAGACCCAGCTAGTGCGCAGGATCAGGTGAGCGCAGCCGCTGGCGCGGATGGCGTCCTCGCCCGCGAGCTTGCTGCTGCCGTAGACGCTCAGCGGTGCGGTGGGTGCGTCCTCGGCGCGGGCCTGGTCGCCGCTGCCGTCGAAGACGTAGTCGGTGCTGTAGTGGACCAGCAGGGCGCCGAGCTTGGCGGCTTCCAGCGCCAGCAGGCCCGGGGCCGTGGTGTTGATCTGGCGCGCAGCCGCGACGTCAGACTCGGCCTTGTCCACCGCGGTGTACGCGGCGGCATTGACGATGACGTCAGGTGCAGCGGCGCGCACGGCGGCCAGCAGTGCATCAGCATCCGCGAGATCGCCGCCGTCGTGGCGATCCAGCGCGACCACCTTGCCCAGCGGGCTCAGCGAGCGCTGCAATTCCCAGCCGAGCTGCCCGTTCTTGCCGAGGAGGAGGAGCTTCATGCCTGGGCGTACTGGGCCTGGACCCACTCGCGGTACGCACCGCTCTGCACGCGCTGCACCCACTCGGGGTTGTCCAGGTACCACTGCACCGTCTTGCGGATGCCGGTGGCGAAGGTCTCGGCCGGGCGCCAGCCGAGCTCGCGCTCGATCTTGCGGGCGTCGATCGCGTAGCGGCGGTCGTGGCCGGGGCGGTCCTTCACGTAGGTGATCAGGCGCTTGTAGCTGCCGGCGGCATCGGGGCGCAGCTCGTCGAGCAGCTCGCAGACGGTGTTGACGATCTCCAGGTTCGTCATCTCGTTCCAGCCGCCGACGTTGTAGGTCTCGCCCAGCCGCCCACCGGCCAGCACCGCGCGGATGGCGCTGGCGTGGTCGGTGACGTAGAGCCAGTCGCGCACGTTCTGGCCGTCGCCGTAGATCGGCAGCGGCTTGGCGGCGAGGGCGTTGACGATCATCAGCGGGATCAGCTTCTCGGGGAAGTGATACGGGCCGTAGTTGTTCGAGCAATTGGTCGTGATGACCGGCAAGCCGTAGGTGTGGTGCCAGGCGCGCACCAGGTGGTCGCTGGCGGCCTTGCTGGCCGAGTAGGGGCTGTTGGGCTCGTAGGCCTTGGTCTCGGCGAACTGCGGGTCGTCGGCCTGCAGCGAGCCGTAGACCTCGTCCGTGGACACGTGGTGGAAGCGGAAGGCGGCCTTCGCGTCGTCGCCGAGGCCGGACCAGTAGGCGCGGGCGGCTTCGAGCAGCGTGTAGGTGCCCTCGATGTTGGTGCGCATGAAGGCGCCGGGGCCGCTGATCGAGCGGTCCACATGGCTCTCCGCTGCGAAGTGCACGAGGGCGCGCGGCTGGTGCGTGGCGAGCAACTGGTCGATCAGCGCGCGGTCGCAGATGTCGCCCTTGACGAAGCTGTGGCGCGCATCGCCATCCAGCGACGCGAGGTTCTCGAGGTTGCCGGCGTAGGTCAGCGCGTCGAGCGTGACGACGGGCTCGTCGGATTGCTTCAGCCAATCCAGCACGAAGTTGCTGCCGATGAAACCGGCGCCGCCGGTGACCAAGATAGTCATGAAAGAATCCTAACGTTCAAATCACACGCAACGACCGAGCCGGCGCCTGCCGGCGACACATCGAGCGGCAGCCATGGATCCGGCTCTGCCGGTCCATCGGCTGCGCCCCCTTGGGGGGGAGGCGCGTAGCGCCTTCGGGGGTGGGTCATTTCCTGCCGTAGGTGTCTTCGAAGCGGACGATGTCGTCCTCGCCGAGGTAGGAGCCGGACTGGACCTCGATGATCTCCAGCGGCACCTTGCCGGGGTTGGCGAGGCGGTGCGTCTGGCCCAGCGGGATGTAGGTGCTCTGGTTCTCGCACAACAGCATCACCTTGTCGCCGTTGGTGATCTCGGCGGTGCCGCAGACGACGATCCAGTGCTCGGCGCGGTGATGGTGCATCTGCAGGCTCAGCGAGGCGCCGGGCTTGACCATGATGCGCTTGACCTGATGGCGCGGGCCGTTGTCGATGCTGTCGTACCAGCCCCAGGGGCGGTGGACCTTGCGGTGCAGCGTCTGCTCGCCGCGCTTCTCGGCCTCCAGGCGCTTGACGATGTTCTTGACGTCCTGGCTGCGCGCGCGGTCGCTGACCAGCACCGCATCGGCGGTCTCGACGACGACGACGTCGTCCAGCCCGACCACGCTGACCAGCCGGCTCGTCGCATGCACCAGCGAGTTGCGGCTGTCGCTGAAGATCGCGTCGCCCTTGAAGGCGTTGCCGGACTCATCCTTGTCGGAGACTTGCCAGACGGCTTCCCAGGCGCCGAGATCGTTCCAGCCGGCGGCCAACGGCACCATGCGCAGCGCAATCCCCGTTTGTTCTTCGCTGCCGGGGCAGCGCTCCATCACCGCGTAGTCCACCGACTCGGACGGCACCGCCGCGAACTCGGCCTTACCGGGGCGGACGAACTTGGCGTCGTTCTGGCGGGGTGCCCATGAAGCCCGGGTCGCCGCGGCGATGTCGGGGCGGAAGCGCTCCAGCGCCTTCATCCAGACACTGGCCCGCAGCACGAACATGCCGCTGTTCCAGAAGTAGTTGCCTTCGTCGAGGTAGCGCTGCGCCGTGGCGGCGTCGGGCTTCTCGACGAACTGCGCCACGGCCAGGCCCGCGGCATCTTCCTGCGCACGGATGTAGCCGTAGCCGGTTTCCGGCCGGTCTGGCGTGATGCCGAGGATGACGATTGCGCCCTCGGCCGCGTCGGCGACCGCGCGGCGCAGAGCCGCGGTGAAGGCGGCGGCATCGGTAACCGTCTGGTCCGCCGGGGTGACGACCAGCACCGGATCCGCGCCGCTTTCCAGTGCCTGCAGCGCGGCCAGCGTCAGCGCCGGCGCGGTGTTGCGGCCCATCGGCTCCAGCAGCACCGCGCAGGGGTCCAGTTGCACCTCGCGCAGCTGGTCCAGCACCATGAAGCGGTGTTCCTCGTTGCCGACGATCACCGGCCCGGCGACGGCGAGCGCGTCGTCGGCCAGCGCGGCCAGGCGGGTGGCGGCCTGCTGGAACAGGCTGGTGTTGCCGGCCAGGACCAGGAACTGCTTCGGGTAACCGGCGCGGGACAGCGGCCACAGCCGCGTGCCGCTGCCGCCGGCCATGATGACGGGTTGGACTTCGATCTTGCTCATCGTTCGGTCGTGAAAGCGAAAAAGGGCGGACGGCTCGGCCGCCGCGGGATTGTCGGTCAGGCGGCGCCGAAGCCGAGCGGGTTCATCCGCTGCCAGCGCCAGCTGTCCTCGCACATGCGGTCGAGGTCGTGGCGCGCTTCCCAGCCCAGGCGCTCGCGCGCCAGCGTCGGGTCGGCGTAGCAGGCGGCGACATCGCCGGGGCGGCGCGGCACGATGTCGTAGGGCACGGGCTTGCCGCTGGCCTTCTCGTAGGCCTTGACGAGGTCCAGCACGCTATAGCCGCGGCCGGTGCCGAGGTTGCAGGTGATCGACTCCTTGCCGCCGAGCAGGAAGCGCAGCGCGGCGACGTGGCCCTCGGCCAGGTCGACGACGTGGATGTAGTCGCGCACGCCGGTGCCGTCGGGCGTCGGGTAGTCGCCGCCGAATACCGACAGGCGCGGGCGGCGCCCGACGGCCACCTGGGCCACGTAGGGCATCAGGTTGTTCGGCGTGCCCCGCGGGTCTTCGCCGATCGAGCCGCTCTCGTGCGCGCCGACCGGGTTGAAGTAGCGCAGGCAGGCGGTCTGCCAGGCCGGGTCGGCGGCGCCGAGATCGCGCAGGATGGTTTCGCCGATCAGCTTGGTCTGGCCGTAGGGGTTCACGGCGGAGAGCGCTGCGTCCTCGCGCAGCGGCAGGCTCTCGGGCACGCCGTAGACGGTGGCGCTGGAGCTGAACACCATGCGCCGGCAGCTATGGCGCAGCATCACCTCGCAGATGTTGATGAGGCCGCCGACGTTGTTGCGGTAGTAGTCCAGCGGCTTGGCGGTCGATTCGCCGACCGCCTTGTAGGCCGCGAAGTGCACGACCGCGTCGGGCTGGTGGCGCGCAAAAACAGCCAGCATCGTCTCGCGGTCGCAGACGTCCGCGGCCTCGAACACCGGCGCGCTGCCGGCGAGCTTGGCCAGGCGGTTGAGCACCTCGGGGGAGCTGTTGGAGAAGTCGTCCACGCCCACCACCTTGAAGCCGGCCGCCAGCAGGGCCAGCCAGGTGTGCGAGGCGATGTAGCCGGTGGCTCCGGTGAGGAGGATCGTCGGTGCTGAACTCATGGTGGCCTTGCGCAGAAGGGGTCAGTACACCAGCGCCTGTGCGGTGCAGCCCACCCCGGTCGCGTTGAAGTTGTTGAAGCTGACGCTACTGGACCGGCCGGTGCGGTAGGCCTGGCAGCTCAGCGACAGCGAGCGGGAGTACGCAAATTGCGTGCCGACGCTGACGCTGTGGTCGTTCTGAAAGCCTTCCGCGGCACCCGTATTGCGGTAGGTGCCGCGACGTTCGCTGGCCGAACCGGTCAGTGCGATCTTGCTGGTCAGGGCGTAGCTGGTGTTGAGCTGGAGAGTGTTGCCGACGCGGTTCTGGCTCGGCCCCAGGTCCGAAACCTGCGAGCCGGTGTCGCGCGTGAGCTTGCTGGACAAGGTCCAGCGGCCACCGGGGTCGTAGTCCCAGCCGAGCGAGCCGGTGAGGCCGCGATAGTTCATGGTCTCGGCCGGCTCGTGCCGGTTGTTGGTCCAGCTGAGGCGGGTGGTCACGTGGCTCGATCCGGTGAGCTTCCAGTCACCGGTGAAGTCAACGTCGTTGCGCTTGAAGGTGTCGTCCACAAAGAAGCGTGTGAAGCCACCATCGATGCTGAGCGGATATTGCGGGTACTCGCCTTCCGTGTGCCGAAACGCCAGGCCCAGGCGCAGCAGATCGCTGGGTCGGTAGACGAGACCCAGCGAGCCCGCGTCCTGGCTGAAATTCAGCGCGCTGTACTCGATCAGGCTGAACTCCTGGCTGTTGTGCGTGTAGCTGGCCTCGACCGACCAACGGGTGACCAAACCCAGGCGGGCCAGGGCCTGATACTGGCGATCGTTCTCGATGTTCTTGGCGAACACCGGCTGCACGCCGGCGCCAGCGGCGTTGTAGTTGGCGAGTTGGCGCGTCGCGCTGGCGCTCAGCGTGCCGGATAGGTTGCCCACTGTGGCCCAGTCCAGGTTGCTGCGCAGCGAGTAGCCGTTGTTGTTCAGGAGGCTGTTGGTGGCGTAATGGTTCTGCTGCAGCGTGCCGTTGATGGTCAGGTGCTGGCGGCCGATCTGCTGATCGACCCCGGCCAGCAGACTAGCCGTGGTGACGGTGTCGCTGTTCTCGTCGGTGGATGTGCGGTAGACATTGGAGACGCGGGTGACTCCCAGCGAGCCGCCCAGGTAGTAGGGATTCGCTTCCGCGTGGACGACGGTACCCGCCAGGCCCAGGCCCAGGCCCAGGCCGATGCGGGCGAGCCTCGATGTCTTGTTGCGGGTCATTGCGTGAACCATGAATTCCTCATGCGGTAAGGGACGGGCATGCCAGGCGGCAGTGTGGCGGCGGGCTTGTCAGCACCGGCCCCCGCGCCCGGGGGGGCGATAGGGGTTTGCGAGCAACAAGGTACCCAGCCGTGAGCGGCATTAATACGCATGCCGGTCGGAGATCACCAGCCGCACCGTGCGAAGGATGATCTGCAGATCGAGCGCCAGGGACCAGTTGCGCAGGTACTCCAGATCGTATTCGACGCGGGCCTGCATCTTCTCGATCGTGTCGGTCTCGCCGCGCATGCCGTTGACCTGCGCCCAGCCAGTGATGCCCGGCTTGACCTTGTGGCGCACCATATAGGCCTTGATCAGCTTGCGGTATTCCTCGTTGTGGGCCACCGCGTGCGGGCGGGGGCCGACGATGCTCATGCGCCCCTGCAGCACGTTGACGAACTGCGGCAGCTCATCCAGCGAGGTGCGGCGGATGAAGGCGCCGAAGGGCGTCACGCGCGCGTCGCCCTTGGTCGCCTGCTTGACGTCGTGCCCGTTGTCCAAGGTGCGCATCGAGCGGAACTTGTAGACGATGATCTCCTCGCCATCGAGTCCGTTGCGCCGCTGCTTGAAGATCACCGGCCCGCTGGAGCTGAGCTTCACACCGATCGCCACGAACAGCAGGATCGGTGAGATCAGCAGCAGGATCAGCGACGACAGCAGGACGTCGCTGATCCGCTTGACCAGTTCGTTAGTACCTGTAAAAGGTGTCTCGCAAATGCCGACGACCGGCACGCCGTTGATGTCCTGCAGCCGCCCCTGGATGATGCTGATGCCGAACACGTCGGGCACGAAGAAGAGCGAGGCGGTCGTGCCCTGGATGTTCTCGAGCAGTTGCACGATGCGTGGCTGCGAGCCCAGCGGCAAGGTGATGTAGACCTCGCGCACGCCCCTGGCCCGGACGAAATCGCTGACCTCACCGAGCGTGCCGCGCAACTCGGTGGCGGCCTCCGGGTGCAGGCGGCTTTCGGCGCGGTCGTCGAAGAAGCCGAGGAATTCGACGCCTTCGATGTCGCGCAGCGCATGGGCCACCTTCGCGCCCAGCGCCCCGGCGCCGATGATGACGGCCGAGCGCCGCGAGGCTGCCTTGCGCGAATGCCAGCGCCGTACCTGGCGACCGATCTCCACCGCCGCCACCTGCGCCAGCGGCGTGAGGCAGGCCCACCACAGCAGCACCGGCTCCTCGAAGTAACCGAGGCTGTTCGTCGCGTAACCGCAAAGCGCCAGGATGATCAGCAGCACCGTCCAGGACGAGATGACGTCGATGGTGGCGCTGGCCGGATGCTCGGCAAAACGGTTGCGGCCGGGGAAGGTCAGGGCGAAGACCAGCAGGCACAAGGTCAGCGTGGAGCGCAGCACCGGCTCGCCGAACCAGGCGTTGACGGACAGGAAGCACAGGACGATGAGGCCCGGCTCGAGGAACGCGGCGACGAGGGATTCAACCGACTGCGGTGCGCTGTAGAACGTCCTCTTGTAGCTTCGGTCCTCGAACATCTCTCCTGGGTCCCTCAGGTTCCTATTGCGGCTTCGTACAGCGGCGTGGCGGCCGCCCACCCCTCCCGTGGGCGCAGATTCTCTCTCAATTCGATGACGGTTCCGCGGGGTGCTCCGGCCGTCCTTTCCTCCGGCGACAGGATGGCCCTGCCTACAATCCCGCCATGCTTCAAGAATGGACTGCCCTCGTGGCGCCGGCGGTGCAGGATCGCCTGGTGCTGCTGCTGAACCACGTGATCTCGCGCGAGAGCGTGGCCACCGCGCGCCTGGCGCCCTTCGCCGGGCGCGCCGTCGTGCTGCACCTGGAGAACTGGCCGGGCCTGCTGCCCGCAGCGCCGGACCTGGTGCTGGCCGCGACACCCGCCGGCCTGTGGGAGCGGCTGGAGGCCGCGCCGGCCGATGCGCTGCGCATCGGTCTGGACGCCTCCAACCCGGCCCTGGCGGCGCTCGGCGCGCTGACCGGCGAGAGGCCCAAGGTCAGCGTGCAGGGCGACGCCGCCTTCGCCGGCGAGATCAACTGGTTGATCGCCAACCTGCGCTGGGACATCGCCGATGACCTGGCCGCGCTGGTCGGCCCGGCGCCGGCGCACCAGCTGGCGCGCTGGGGCAGGGCGGTGGCGCAAGCGCTCGCCGGCCTGGCGCGCAGTGCGTCCTCGCTGCGCCCCCGATGAGATTCGTCGCCCGGCTGTTCGTCATTGCCTGGACGGTCCTGCGCTACGGCCTGGACGATCTGGCGCTGTCCGGTTTCCGGCGCCGGCGCTTCGTCTGGCTGCGCCGTGCCTTCACCGTCGGCCGCAACTGGGAGGCGCCGCGCGGCGTGCGACTGCGGATGGCGCTGGAGCATCTGGGGCCGATCTTCGTCAAGTTCGGCCAGGTGCTGTCCACCCGGCGCGACCTGTTGCCGGCCGACATCGTCGCGGAGCTGTCGCGACTGCAGGACCGCGTGCCGCCGTTCCCGGCCGAGGTGTCGCGCGCGCTGGTCGAGAAAGCCTTCGGGAGCCGGATCGAGGACCTGTTCGCCAGCTTCGACGCCGAACCGGTGGCCAGCGCCTCCATCGCGCAGGTTCACTTCGCGACGCTGAAGGACGGTCGCGAGGTGGCGGTCAAGGTGTTGCGCCCGGGCATGCTGGACATCATCGACGACGACCTGGCGCTGCTGCGCGCGCTCGCCCGCTGGGTCGAGCGCCTGTCGGCCGACGGCCGGCGGTTGAAGCCGCGCGAGGTGGTGGCCGAGTTCGACACCTACCTGCACGACGAGCTGGATCTGGTCCGCGAGGCGGCCAATGCGGCGCAGCTGCGCCGCAACATGGAGGGCCTCGCCCTGGTGCTGGTGCCCGAGATGATCTGGTCGCTGTGCAGCTCCGAGGTGATCGTGATGGAGCGGATGAAGGGCGTACCGATCTCGCAGCTCGAGCGCCTGCGTTCCGCCGGCATCGACATTCCCAAGCTGGCCCGCGACGGCGTGACGATCTTCTTCACCCAGGTCTTCCGCGACGGCTTCTTCCACGCCGACATGCATCCGGGCAACATCCAGGTGAGCATCGAGCCCGCCACCTTCGGCCGTTACGTGGCGCTGGACTTCGGCATCATGGGCACGCTGACCGAGGTGGACAAGGACTACCTGGCGCAGAACTTCATCGCCTTCTTCCAGCGCGATTACAAGCGCGTGGCGGAGTTGCACATCGAGTCCGGCTGGGTGCCGCCGCAGACCCGCGTGGACGAGCTGGAGAGCGCCGTGCGCACCGTCTGCGAGCCGCACTTCGACCGGCCGCTGAAGGACATCTCGCTGGGTCAGGTGCTGATGCGCCTGTTCCAGACCTCGCGCCGCTTCAACGTCGAGATCCAGCCGCAGCTGGTGCTGCTGCAGAAGACGCTGCTGAACGTCGAGGGCCTGGGCCGCCAGCTCGACCCGGAGCTGGACCTGTGGGCCACGGCCAAGCCCTTCCTGGAGCGTTGGATGAACGAGCAGGTCGGCTGGCGCGCGCTGCTGAATTCCCTGAAGAAGGAAGCGCCGCGCTATGCGCAGCTGCTGCCCGCGCTGCCCCGCCTGGCGCACGACGCGCTGAGGCTGCAGGTCTCGCCCGGCCACGAGCGCGACCTGGCATTGCTATTGCATGAGCAACGCCGCACCAACCGGATGCTGCAGGCCCTGCTGTGGGTATTGGCCGGGAGCGTCGCCGGGGTCGTGCTGACCCTGCTGGCCCAGCGCTATCTCCACATGTATTGACGATAATGCGGCCCGTCGCGGCCGCCACACGATCTCCAACAACATGAACATCACGCTGATCGTTTTCGTCGTTCTGTACCTGCTGGGCACCTTGGGGCTGGGCGTCTGGGCCGGCACGCGGATCAAGAACACGAGCGATTTCGCGATCGCCGGCCGCTCGCTGCCGCTGATCATGGTCGTCACGACGACCTTCGCGACCTGGTTCGGCGCCGAGACGGTGATGGGCATTCCTGCCAAGTTCGTGCAGGGTGGCCTGAACGCGATCATCGAGGACCCCTTCGGCGCCGGCACCTGCCTGATCCTGGTCGGCGCCTTCTTCGCCACCAAGCTGTACCGTCAGAACCTGCTGACGATCGGCGACTTCTACCGCCAGCGCTTCGGCAAGGGCGTGGAGGTGTTTTGTTCTGCCACCATCATCCTTTCCTATCTGGGCTGGGTAGCCGCGCAGATCACCGCGCTGGGCCTGGTGTTCTCGGTGCTGACCAACGGCGCGATGAGCGAGACGGCCGGCATGATCGTCGGCACCCTGGCCGTGCTGATCTACGTCGTCATCGGCGGCTTCCTGGCCGTGGCCTGGACCGACTTTATCCAGATGATCGTGCTGGTCGTCGGCCTGTCGATCATCGCGATCTTCTCGGCCGAGCTGGCCGGCGGCGCCGACAAGGTCTTCGCGATGGCGCAGAACAAGGACCTGTTCAAGTTCCTGCCCGAGCCCAAGCTGACCGACGTGGTCATGTTCATCGGCGCCGGCCTCACGATGATGCTGGGCAGCATCCCGCAGCAGGACGTGTTCCAGCGCGTGATGTCGGCCAAGGACGAGAAGACCGCACGCAACGGCGCGATGATCGGCGGCGCCAGCTACATCCTGTTCGCCGCGGTGCCGATGTTCATCGTCTCCGCCGCCGTCGTCGTGATGGGCCAGCAGGCGCTGGACCTGGTGCAGGGCGAATACCAGAAGCTGCTGCCGCTGTTCGTGCTGAGCAAGATGCCGCTGGTCATGCAGATCCTCTTCTTCGGCGCGCTGCTGTCGGCGATCAAGAGCACCTCCTCGGCCACCTTGCTGGCGCCGTCCACCAGCTTCGTCGAGAACATCCTGAAGAACATCCGCCCGCACACCAGCGACCGGCAGCAGCTGCTGGCCATGCGCACGACCATCGTCATCTTCGCCGCGCTGGTGCTGGCCTACGCGATCGCGATGAAGGGCACGCCGATCTTCGACCTGGTGTCCTCGGCCTACCAGGTGACCTTGGTCGGCGCCTTCGTGCCGCTGGTGATGGGCCTGTATTGGAAGCGCGCGACGACGCAGGGCGCCATCTTTTCGCTGGTGGCCGGCATCGGCGTCTGGATCGCCTTCCTGCCGCAGGTCGGCACGCTGGGCGAGAGCTTCCCGGGCCAGTTGGCCGGCCTGATCGCCGCCTTCATCGGCATCATCGTCGGCTCGCTGATGCCGCAGCTGATGCGGGATCGCAAGGATCACAAGCTTCACGTCGCGGGCCTCGCGGACGAACCCTCCGTTTGAGCGTCCACCTATAATTTCCGGTTTTCGATCAACGGTTTAGCTTCCCATGCCCATCTACGCCTACCGCTGCAGCACCTGCGGTCACGCCAAGGACGTGCTGCAAAAGATCTCCGACGCCCCGCTGAGCACCTGCCCGGCCTGCGGCGCCGAGACCTTTTCCAAGCAGGTGACGGCGGCGGGCTTCCAGCTGAAGGGCTCGGGCTGGTACGTCACCGACTTCCGCGGCGGCAATGGCGCCGGTGCCAACAGCGGCACCGCTGCGCCACCGACCGCGGCTCCGGCAGCCGCCGACGCGGCCGCCAGCCCGGCACCGGCTCCGGCGCCCGCGCCGACTCCCCCTCCTGCTGCCAAGGACTGAGCACTCCGTGAAGAAATACTTCATCACCGGCCTGCTGGTCTGGATGCCGCTGGCGGTCACCATCTGGGTGCTGCTGTGGGTGCTGGGCATCATCAACGGCATCTTCGGCGCGCTGGTCGGCGCGACGCAGGCGGTGGCGCCGGTCTTCCACGATCCGCTGGAGAAGCTGCTGGACGTGCCGGGCCTGGGCCTCGTGGTCGTGGTCGGCACGCTGCTGCTGACCGGCATGTTCGTCGCCAACATCTTCGGCCAGTGGGCGCTGCGCCAATGGGACCGGCTGCTGACGCACATCCCTATCGTCAAGAACATCTACAGCTCGGTGAAGCAGGTGTCCGACACCCTGTTCTCGAGCAACGGCAATGCCTTCCGCGAGGCGGTGCTGGTGCAGTACCCGCACGCCGGCTCGTGGACGATCGGCTTCGTCACCGGCAAGCCCGGCGGCGAGGTGGCCGCGGCGCTGGTGGAGGAGCACGTCAGCATCTACGTGCCGACCACGCCGAACCCGACATCCGGCTTCTTCCTGATGATGCCGCGCTCGCAGGTGAAGCCGCTCTCGATGAGCGTGGATGCGGCGCTAAAGCACATCATCTCGATGGGCGTCGTGCCGCCCGACAGCCCGCCGAATAATCTGCCGGGTAATCCGTAGGGTTGGGCGCCCGGCGCGCGTTCAACCCTGAGGGCCGGGCGCCCACCTAACGCCTTCGTTCAGCGGCACAGTGCCGCCTTCCGATCCAGATCCCCGAAAGAAAGAATCATGCGTACCTGCTATGCCGGCCAAGTCAGCGAAAAGCTGCTCGATCAAACCGTCACCCTGATGGGCTGGGCCCACCGTCGCCGCGACCATGGCGGCGTGATCTTCATCGACCTGCGCGACCGCGAAGGCGTCGTCCAGATCGTCTGCGACCCGGACCGTGCCGACATGTTCGCCATCGCCTCCGACGTCCGCAACGAGTTCTGCCTGAAGGTCGTCGGCAAGGTCCGCGCCCGCCCGGCCGGCACCGAGAACGCCAACCTCGTCAGCGGCAAGGTCGAGGTACTGTGCCACGAGATCGAGGTGCTGAACCCCTCGATCACGCCCCCGTTCCAGCTCGATGACGAGAACCTGTCCGAGACCACGCGCCTGACGCACCGCGTGCTGGACCTGCGCCGCCCCTACATGCAGAACAACATGATGCTGCGCTACCGCGTGGCCATGGAAGTGCGCAAGTTCCTGGACGAGAACGGCTTCATCGACATCGAAACGCCGATGCTGACGAAGAGCACGCCCGAAGGCGCGCGCGACTACCTCGTGCCCAGCCGCGTGCATGACGGCATGTTCTTCGCGCTGCCGCAGTCGCCCCAGCTCTTCAAGCAGCTCTTGATGGTGGCTGGCTTCGACCGCTACTACCAGATCACCAAGTGCTTCCGCGACGAAGACCTGCGCGCTGACCGCCAGCCCGAGTTCACCCAGATCGACATCGAGACCTCCTTCCTGACGGAAGAAGAGATCCGCTCGATGTTCGAGGGCATGATCCGCCACGTCTTCATGAAGGCGCTGAACGTCGACCTGGGCGAGTACCCGGTGATGAAGTACTCGGAAGCGATGCACCGCTTCGGCTCGGACAAGCCCGACCTGCGCGTCAAGCTCGAGTTCACCGAGCTGACCGACGTGATGGGCGACGTGGACTTCAAGGTCTTCTCCGTGCCCGCCACGACGCCGGGTGGCCGCGTGGTCGGCTTGCGCGTGCCGGGCGGCGGCTCGATGAGCCGCGGCGAGATCGATGCCTACACCGAGTTCGTCAAGATCTACGGCGCCAAGGGCCTGGCCTGGATCAAGGTCAACGAAGTCGCCAAGGGCCGCGAAGGCCTGCAATCGCCGATCGTCAAGAACCTGCACGACAAGGCCATCGCCGACATCCTCTCGCGCACCAGCGCGCAGGACGGCGACCTGATCTTCTTCGGTGCCGACAAGGCCAAGGTCGTCAACGATGCCATCGGCGGCCTGCGCCTGAAGGTCGGCCACAGCGAGTTCGGCAAGTCCAAGGGCCTGTTCGACGACGTCTGGGCGCCGCTTTGGGTCGTGGACTTCCCGATGTTCGAGGAAGACGAGGAGAACAAGCGCTGGTCCGCCGTTCACCACCCGTTCACCGCTCCGAAGGACGGCCACGAAGACCTGATGACCAGCAACCCGGGCGCCTGCATCGCCAAGGCCTACGACATGGTGCTCAACGGCTGGGAACTGGGCGGCGGCTCCGTGCGTATCCACAAGGCCGACGTGCAGGCCAAGGTCTTCGAGGCGCTGAACATCAGCCCGGAGGAACAGCGCTCGAAGTTCGGCTTCCTGCTGGACGCGCTGCAGTACGGTGCGCCCCCGCACGGCGGCCTGGCCTTCGGCCTGGACCGCATCGTCACGATGATGACCAAGGCCGATTCGATCCGCGACGTGATCGCCTTCCCGAAGACGCAGCGTGCGCAAGACCTGCTGACCGGCGCGCCGGGCTACGTGGACGAGAAGCAGCTGCGCGAGCTGCACATCCGCCTGCGCAACGCAGGTGCCGGCACGACCGCCTGAGCAGCCGTCGCGACGGTGAAGAAAGGGCGCCCCGCGGGGCGCCCTTGTCATTGTCGGCGGCTATGCTTGCGCTCTTGCCCACCCATGCCATGCAGATGACGGATCCCGAAACGAGGACGGCGCGCGCCGCCGGCAGCAGCGATGCGACGCGCTGGGAGCGCGTGGTGCTGCGCCGGCCGAGCCTGGTGCTGCCGCGCCTGCAGGCGCTGATGCGTCGGCGCGGCGATCCCGTCCGGGCCCGGGCCGCGCTGCTGGGCGCCTTCTTCATCCTCGAGCGCTGGGGCCGTGGCGCCGAGCTGCAGGACGAGCTGCAGCTCGCGCTGACCCAGCTGCGCTCGAAGAAGGGTGGTGCCGCGGCCGGCGAGGCCTCTGAGTTCTGCGAGGCGCTCGGGCGCATGCACTACCAGCGCGGCGACTACGTGGAGGCCTGCAATGCCTGGAGCCAGGCACTGGACCTGGCCGACGACGATTCGCGCAGCGCCTGCCTGGCCCGCATCGGCCTCGCGCACCTGTGCTTCGCGCTGGGCGACTGGGCGCGCGGCGGCCGTGTGCTGGACCAGGCCGAGCTGCACTACGGCCCGTGCCTGGCCGACGACCCCTACATGCGCGCCAAGATCGCGCTGAACCGCGCGGCCAGCTTGCGCGCCACCACCGGGCCGCAGGCGGCGCTGTCCACCCTGCAGGTGGCCGTGGCCGCGGCCGTCGAGGCGGGCCACAAGGACTACCAGGCCGAGGCGATCTGGCAGCAGGCGCGCTGCGCCCGCGACAGCGGCGGCACCGCGCAGGCCATGCTGCTGGCGCAGCAGGCGCTGGACCTGGCGCAGCGCAGCGGCTACCGCTGGCTGCAGGCGCAGGCGGCACTGCTGCTCAGCGAACTCACCCGCGACGACGTCGCGCTCGGCTGGGCTGGCCAGACCCTGACCTTGGCCGAGGCGATCCAGTCGCGCGCGCTGCAGGCGGCCGCGCACGGCCGCCTGGCCGACCTGATGCAGGCGCACGGCGAGCTGGGCCCGAGCTGGCACCATCAGCAGCAGCGCAAGCGCCTGGAGTCCACCTTGGGCCAGAGCCGGCTGCCGGCGCAACTGGAGGCACTGGCGCGCTTCGATACCCATGCGGGCCCCGAGCCCGTTGCCGTCGAGGTCGACGCAAGCCCGGCCCCCGGCCCCGATCTCGGCGCCGCCACGCAGGGCCTGCGCACGCTGGCCGACGCGGGCCGCCAGATGGCCGAGCTGCTGAACCGCGAACACATCCGCCGCGACGAACTGCTGGCGCTGGCCACGCAGATCACCGCCGAGGCCGAGCGCCTGGGCCAGTCGCTGGTGCAGCCCTGACCGCCATGGAAGAGAACAAGCCCTACAAGATCCCCGAATCGGTGCTGGTCGTGATCCACACCCCGGACCTGCAGGTGCTGCTGCTGGAGCGGGCCGACAAGCCCGGCTACTGGCAGAGCGTCACCGGCTCCAAGGATGCCGTCGACGAGCCGCTGGCCGAGACCGCCCGGCGCGAGGTCTTCGAGGAAACGGGCATCGAAGGCGGCGAGCTGGTCGACTGGCAGCTCGCCAACCACTATGAGATCTACCCGGTCTGGCGCCACCGCTATGCGCCCGGCGTCACCCACAACCTGGAGCATGTGTTCGGCCTGACCGTGCCCGAGGCGAGCGCCGTGCGGCTGGCGCCGCGCGAACACCTGCAGTACCGCTGGCTGCCCTGGGCCGAGGCCGCCGACCTGTGCTTCTCGCCGTCCAACGCCGAGGCGGTATTGCAATTGCCCCGCTTCAGATCATGACGAAGCCTCTAAAAACACAGTTTGCAGATTCCGTCGACGCCCCGCCGGCGGACCTCGCGCGGCCGCGGCTGCGCATCGCCACCTACAACATCCACAAGGGCGTGCGGGGCATGGGCCCGCGCAAGCGGCTGGAGATCCACAACCTGGGCCTGGGTGTCGAAGCGCTGAATGCGGACCTCGTGTTCCTGCAGGAGGTGCGCCTGTTCCACCACGGCCATGCCAGGGACTTCGACCACACCTACTTCGGCTGGCCGGAGGAAGGGCAGGCCGAATTCCTGGCGCCCGAGGGCTATCAGGTGGCCTACCGCACCAACGCCGTCACCAAGGACGGCGAGCATGGCAACGCGCTGCTGTCGCGCTGGCGCCTCGGCGAGATCGGCCACCACGACGTGTCCGACCACCGCTTCGAGCAGCGCGGCCTGTTGCACGTGCCGGTGCAGTGGAACGGCGTCGAGGTGCACACGGTCGTCGCCCACCTGGGCCTGATGCACGGCGGCCGTGTGCGCCAGGTGCAGCGCTTCGCCGACTACATCGCGGCCGAGATTCCGCCCGATGCGCCGCTGGTGATTGCCGGCGACTTCAACGACTGGAGCGAGAAGCTCGACGCGCCGATGCACCGCCACGGCCTGCGCCGCGCGCAGCCGCCGCACGGCCGGCCGCGTCCGCCGACCTTTCCCTCGTCCTTTCCGCTGTTCGCGCTGGACCGCATCTACATGCGCGGGCTGCGCTGCGCGGCCATGCAGGTGCCGCGCGGGCCGGCCTGGGCGCGCATGTCCGACCACCTGCCGCTGCTGGCGGAGCTGGAACTTGAATAGGGAATGAGCAAGCGCCAGCGACTGTCGCGCATCGCCAGCTGGTACGGCCCTGCCTACCCGAGCTTCAGCGGCGGCAACGAGGTGCGCCTGCTACGCGGCGGCGATGAGTTGTTCCCAGCCCAGTGCGAGCGCATCGCCGAGGCGATCAGCGAGGTCTGGCTCGCCACCTACATCTTCAACCACGATGCCGCCGGCGAGGAGTTGGTGCGGGTGCTGCGCGCCGCGGCGGCGCGCGGGGTGCGGGTGCGGGTGGTGGTCGACGGCTTCGGCTCCAAGGCCCCGCTGGCCTGGCTCGCCGAGGCGTTGCGCGGCAGCGGTGTCGCGCTGGCGGTGTTCCGGCCGCTGGACCGCTGGTGGCGCTGGCTGCAGCCGGGGCAGTTGCGGCGGCTGCACCAGAAGCTGTGCGTCGTCGACGGCGAGGTCGCCTACGTGGGCGGCGTCAACATCATCGAAGACCGGCTGGACATCCACCACGGCCGCAGCGACGAGCCGCGGCTGGACTTCGCGGTGGAGCTGCGCGGCGACGCAGTGGCGCCGGTGGCCCAGGCGGCCCGCGCCGTCTGGACCCGTGCCTGGCTGGGCCGCGACTTCGGCGAGGAGATGATGGCGGTGGCGCGCAGCGGCTCACCGGTCCGCCGCATGCGCAACCTGCTGAGCAGCCTGCGCATGCCGCGAGACCCGCCGCCCGGCGGGCGGGACCTGAGCCCCGTGCGCGTGGCCGTGGTGCTGCGCGACAACCTGCGCCAGCGCCGCACGATCGAGCATGCCTACGTGGAAGCGATCCGGCTCGCGCGCACCAGCGTCGACCTGATCTGCCCGTACTTCTATCCCGGCCACCGCTTCCGCCAGGCGCTGTGCGCGGCGGCGCGGCGCGGCGTGCGCGTGCGGCTGCTGCTGCAGGGCAAGGTGGACTACCGCATCGCCGCCGTCGCCGCGCATGCGCTGTACACCGAGTTGCTGGGCCATGGCGTGCAGATCCATGAGTACTCGCCGGCCTTCCTGCATGCGAAGGTGGCGGTCATCGACGGCGAGTGGGCCACGGTGGGCAGCTCCAACATCGACCCGCTGTCGCTGTTGCTGAACCTGGAGGCCAATGTGCTGGTGCTGGACGAAGGCTTCGCGGGCGCGCTGCAGGCCGAGATCGAGACGGCGCTCGCGGCCTCGGTGGAGGTGCGCGAGCGGCCGGTCCGCGGCCTACGGGCGATGGCCGGCCGGGCGCTGGTCGCCTGGATCGCCTACGTCTACCTGCGCGTTGCCGGGGCCGGCGGCAGGTATTGAGCGGAGGTCAGCCCAAGGACGCGAAGCCTGTCGCGCGGCGGCCCAAGGCCGCGAACTCGCCCGCGTCGACCAGCGTCTTCGCGTGTTCGATGTCCGGCGCCAGGTAGTGGTCGTCCGGCATCGGGGGGCAGGTCTTGCGCAGCAGCGCGTGAGCCTCCTCCAGCGGTACCGAGCTCGCCAGCGGGCGCAGGAACTCGATGCCCTGCGCGGCGGCCAGCAGCTCGATCGCGACGACGTGGCCGGTGTTGTCCAGCATCGGCCCCAGGCGCCGCGCGGCGAAGGTGGCCATCGAGACGTGGTCCTCCTGGTTCGCCGAGGTCGGCAGCGAGTCGACGCTGGCCGGGTGCGCCAGCGACTTGTTCTCGCTGGCCAGCGCGGCGGCCGTCACGTGGGCGATCATGAAGCCGCTGTTCAGCCCGGCATTGCCGGTCAGGAAGGGCGGCAGGCGCGAGACGCCGGTGTCGATCAGCATCGCGATGCGGCGCTCGGCGATCGCGCCGACCTCGGCTATCGCGCAGGCCAGCGCATCGGCCGCCAGCGCCACCGGCTCGGCGTGGAAGTTGCCGCCGCTGATCATCGCTCCGTCATCGCTGAACACCAGCGGGTTGTCTGTGACGGCATTGGCCTCGCGCAGTAGCACGTCGCGCGCGTAGCGGCTCTGGTCCAGGCACGCGCCCATCACCTGCGGCTGGCAGCGCAGGCAGTACGGGTCCTGCACGCGCTCGTCGCCTTCCTTGTGAGACTGCCGGATCGCGCTGCCGGCAAGCAGCTGACGGTAGACGGCGGCTGTCTCGATCTGGCCCGGCTGGCCGCGCACCGCGTGGATGCGCGGATCGAAGGGGCCGTCGCTGCCGCGCGCGGCATCCAGGCTCAGCGCGCCGCTGACCAGGGCCGATTCGAATACCACCTCGAAGCGCAGCAGCGCGTCGAGCGCCAGCGCGGTGGAGGTCTGCGTGCCGTTGATCAGCGCCAGGCCTTCCTTTGCCTGCAGCACCAGCGGCTTCACGCCGGCCTTCTCCAGCTCAGGGCCAGCCGGGCGGCGCTGACCATCGACGAGCATTTCGCCTTCGCCCATCAGCGCCAGGGTCATGTGCGACAGCGGCGCCAGGTCGCCCGAGGCGCCGACCGAACCTTGCGCCGGCACATAGGGCACGAGTCCGGCGTTGAAGGCATCGAGCAGGCAGCGCACCACCTCCATGCGCACGCCCGAGTAGCCGCGAGCGAGCGAGGCTGCCTTCGTCGCCAGCATCAGCCGCGCAACACCTGGCGCCAGCGGCGCGCCGACGCCGACGCAGTGCGAGCGGATCAGGTTGCGCTGCAGCGCGGCCAGTTCGTCCTTGTCGATGCGCTTGGAGGCGAGCTTGCCGAAGCCGGTGTTGACGCCGTAGACCGGCGCATCGGCGGCCGCGGCGGCCTGCACCAGGGCGGCGCTGCGTTCGATCGCCTCGGCGGCGCTGGCGTGCAGGCTCAGCGTGACACTGCCACTGCGGATGGCGCGCAGTTGCGCGAGGTTCAGCGCGCCGGGAATGATTTCGAGTGGGGTCGTCATGGCTTCCTTGTTCAGCGGCCCAGCATCGGCAGCTTCAGGCCCTGTTCGCGGGCGCAAGCTGCTGCACTTTCGTACCCCGCGTCGGCATGGCGCATCACGCCGGTGCCGGGGTCGTTCCAGAGCACGCGTTCGATGCGCTTCGCAGCAGCTTCCGTGCCGTCGCAGACGATCACGACGCCGCTGTGCTGCGAGTAGCCCATGCCGACGCCGCCGCCATGGTGCAGGCTGACCCAGGTGGCGCCGCCTGCGGTGTTCAGCAGCGCATTCAGCAGCGGCCAGTCGGAGACGGCGTCGGAGCCGTCCTTCATGCTCTCGGTCTCGCGGTTGGGGCTGGCGACGGAACCGCTGTCCAGGTGGTCGCGGCCGATGACGATCGGCGCTTTCAGCTCGCCGCTCTTCACCATCTCGTTGAAGGCGAGGCCGGCGATGTGGCGCTCGCCCAGGCCCAGCCAGCAGATGCGTGCGGGCAGGCCCTGGAAGGCGATGCGCTCGGCGGCCATGTCCAGCCAGCGGTGCAGCTTCTCGTTGTGGGGGAACAGCTCCTTGAGCTTCGCATCGGTCTTGCGAATGTCTTCCGGGTCGCCCGAGAGCGCGACCCAGCGGAACGGGCCCTTGCCTTCGCAGAACAGCGGGCGCACGTAGGCGGGCACGAAGCCGGGGAAATCGAAGGCGTTCTTGACGCCCTGGTCGAAGGCGACCTGGCGGATGTTGTTGCCGTAGTCGACCGTCGGGATGCCCATGGCCTGGAAGTCCAGCATCGCCTGCACGTGGGCCGCGCAGCCGCGTGCGGCGGCAGCGGTCAGCGCCGCGTGCTGCGCCGGATCGGCCGCGGCGGCCTTCCATTGCTCCACGGTCCAGCCCGAGGGCAGGTAGCCGTTGATGAGGTCATGCGCCGAGGTCTGGTCGGTCACCAGATCGGGCTTGACGGCGGTGCCGGCTTTGCAGCGTGCGGCCAGCACGGGCATCAGGTCGGCCGCATTGCCCAGCAGCGCGATCGACTTGGCCTCGCCGGCGGCGGTGTATTTGGCGATGCGGGCCAGCGCGTCGTCGAGGTCCGTGGCCTGTTCGTCCACGTAGCGGGTCTTCAGCCGGAAGTCGATGCGCGACTGCTGGCATTCGATGGTCAGCGAGCAGGCGCCGGCGAAGGTGGCGGCCAGCGGCTGCGCGCCGCCCATGCCGCCGAGCCCGGCGGTCAACACCCAGCGACCCTTCAGTGATCCGCCATAGTGCTGGCGGCCGGCCTCGGCGAAGGTCTCGTAGGTGCCTTGCACGATGCCCTGCGAGCCGATGTAGATCCACGACCCGGCCGTCATCTGGCCGTACATCATCAGGCCCTTGCGGTCGAGCTCGTTGAAGTGCTCCCAGGTGGCCCAGGCGGGCACCAGGTTCGAGTTGGCGAGCAGCACGCGCGGTGCGTCCGCGTGTGTGCGGAATACGCCCACCGGCTTGCCGCTCTGGATCAGCAGGGTCTCGTCCTCGTTCAGCTCCTTCAGCGTCGCGAGGATGGCTTCGAAGCAGTCCCAGTTGCGCGCGGCCTTGCCGATGCCGCCGTAGACGACGAGCGCGTCCGGGTTCTCCGCGACGACAGGATCCAGATTGTTCTGGATCATGCGGTAGGCGGCCTCGGTGGCCCAGCTCTTGCAATGCAACGTGGAGCCGGTGGGGGCGCGCACGGGGCGCGGCTGGGCTTTGGGGGGCGATGTCGTCATGGCGCTGGCTCCGTTGATCGCGGGCCTTTTGTCCCGCCTGAACCTGACTCTACTTGTATAGACAAGTAGAGTCAAATACCGTTAAATACGATTTCGCACCATGTCTGAAGCAATGTCGACGGCGGATCCGGCGCCTCAATACCTCCGGGTCAAGAACCATTTGCGTGAGGGCATTTCCTCGGGCCGGTGGGTGGCGGGCGACCTGCTGCCGTCCGAATCCGATCTGGTCTCGCTGTTCAAGGTGAGCCGCATGACAGTCAACCGCGCGCTGCGCGAGCTCTACCAGGACGGCCTGATCCAGCGCATGCAGGGCGTGGGCACCTTCGTCGCCGACCTGCACCGGATCTCGTCCACCTTGACCGTGCGCGACCTGGCCGAGGAAGTGCAGGCGCGCGGCCGCAAGCACGAACTGCGCGTGCACCTGCTGGAGACCGTCAAAGCCACCGCCGAGCAGGCTGGCGACTTCGGCCTGCGCGCGGGCAGCGCGCTGTACCACAGCGTTGTCGTGCACTTCGAGAACGGCAAGTCGATCCAGTGCGAAGACCGGCTCGTCAACCCGGCCACCGCGCCGGAGTATCTGGACGTTGACTTCCAGCAGACGACCCCGACGCAATATCTACTGAAGGTTGCGCCGCTGTCCGAGGCGCGGTACACCATCGAGGCGCTGCTGCCCTCCGACCTGGAGGCCAAGCTGCTGTGCATCTCCAAGCGCGAGCCCTGCCTGGTCGTCAAGCGCCGTACCTTCAGCCGCGGCGTGGCGGTGACCTCGGTGAAGCTCTCGCATCCGGGTTCGACCTATTTATTGGAAGGCGGTTTCCAAGCATGAGCTGGAGCAGCATCAGCGCCGAAGACGTCCAAGCGCAGGCCTGGAAGAACGGCGGGGGCCGCACGCGCGAACTGCTGGCCTGGCCCCATCCGTCGGACTGGATCCTGCGCGTCAGCGTGGCGGACATCGAGGCCGACGGCCCGTTCTCCAGCTTCCCCGGCGTGCAGCGCTGGTTCGCGGTGCTGCGCGGCAATGGCGTGCGGCTCTACGACTATGAGCTTTCTGCGGGCAGCGAGCTGCTGAGCTTCGACGGCTCGTTGGGCCCCGAGTGCGAACTGATCAAGGGCCCGACGCTGGACTTCAACCTGATGCACCTGCGCGGCCACGGCCGTGTCCGGGTGCAGCCGGCCGATGCGCCCTGCGCGCTGGCCGGCCGGCTGATGCTGCTGTTCACGGCCGATGGCGGCCTGCTGGACCATGGCGGCCGGCGCATGCAGCTGGCGCCGCTGAGCCTGGCCTGGTGCGAGGAGCCGGCGGCCCAGCCGATGCGCTTCGAGGGCAGCGGCGCGGCCTGGTGGATGGCCTGGAGTCCGAACGAATGAGCGCCGCGCCGGGCCGCCCCAAGCAAGCTCGCTCCCGCTTGGCGGGACAGGCCGTAGGCCGAAGGGTGCACCAGTGAGCGAACGTGTGCTCTGGCACAACGCGCGGCTGGCCACGCTCGACGGCGACGCGCCCTGGGGCTGGACCGAGAACGGCGCGCTGCTCACCGAGGGCGAGCGTATCGCCTGGGTCGGCGACGCCGCCGAAGCACCGGCGCACGACAGCGTGCAGGATCTCGGCGGTGCCGTCGTCACGCCCGGCCTGGTCGACTGCCACACCCACCTGGTCTATGGCGGCCAGCGCGCCCGCGAATTCGAGATGCGCCTGCACGGCGCTGGCTACGAGGAGATCGCACGTGCCGGCGGCGGCATCCGCTCGACGGTGGCCGCCACGCGCGCGGCGAGCGAAGACGAGCTGCTGGCGCTGGCGCAGCGTCGGCTCGACGCGCTGGTGGGCGAGGGCGTCACCACCGTCGAGGTCAAGTCCGGCTACGGCCTCAGCCTCGAAGCCGAGGCGCGCTCGCTGCGCGTCGCCCGGCGCCTGCAGCGGGCCGATGTCCTCACCACCTACCTGGGCGCGCACGCGCTGCCGCCCGAATACGCCGGCCGGCAAGACGACTACGTGGCCGCCGTCTGCGACTGGATGGCGGCGCTGCACGCCGAGGGCCTCGTCGATGCGGTCGACGCCTTCTGCGAAGGCATCGGCTTCACGCCGGCACAGACGAGACGCGTGTTCGAGGCGGCCCGCGCGCTGAAGCTGCCGGTCAAGCTGCACGCCGAACAGCTGAGCGACCAGGGCGGCACCCAGCTCGCCTGCGAGTTCGGCGCGCTGTCCTGCGACCACCTGGAGCACCTGAGCCCGGAGGGCGTGCGGGCGATGGCCGCGGCCATCGCCCGCAC
>Ga0247779_1000037_pt1 | contig 121116 bp, 87 predicted proteins | sample UWRJL221509R5_FD_179925 | JGI IMG/M metagenome (GOLD analysis project Ga0247779, IMG submission 179925) | Plant litter microbial communities from Arlington Agricultural Research Station in Wisconsin, United States - UWRJ-L221-509R-5 | ecosystem: Environmental > Terrestrial > Plant litter >... | reverse complement strand
GCGCCGCCGCGCTTGAGCGAGCTGCGCCGTGAGACACCGCCCGAGATCGACAATTTGGTGAGCAGCATGTTGCACACCGATCCGGCCGCGCGCCCCAGCAGTATGACGGAAGTACTGGAGAGGCTGCAGCACGCTTCCAACGACGTGGAACGCATGAGTTGGGTCGAGCAAGTGCCGGACCCGCGCTCATCGCGTCTAGGCTCGAGTGCCTCGCGCCTGGTGACTTCGATCGTCGCGATTCGCTTCGCTACGGCTGCCACGCGCGAACGGGCGCTCGAGCAGCTGCGGCAACGCGGAGCGGACGCGGTACCCCTCGGACAAGATTCGATCGTCGCGCACCTGGGCGCGCGCCGCGCCGTCGGCAACGAAGCCGCAGTGGGGCTGGAGCTCGGGCGTCGCTTGGCACGTGCAGGCGCCCGCGTTGGCGTGGCCAGCGGACGCGCGCGCCTGGATTGGGCGCAGGACATCGGGGAAGTCTTGCCTGTGGGCGAGGTGGTCGATCGCGCATCCTCACTGTCGCGCGACGCCGAGGCGGGGGTCGTCTTGGCGGATGCCACGACCAGTGAGCTGGGCCGCGGCCGCTATGAATTTCGCACGCGCGACGACGGCTCTTCGGTCGTCGGCGAACCGGTGCACGGGCGGCGCGGCGCAGGCGGCGCACCCTTCGTCGGTCGCGATCCGGAGCTCGCGCAGGTGCTCAGCGCGTTCGAGCGCTCGCGCCTCGATACCACGCCGATTTTGGTGTCCATCGCCGGCCCGCCGGGGATCGGCAAGAGCCGCCTGCGACGTGAGGTGATGGCGCGCATCTCCGCGCAGGCCGAGGCGCCGCACATCGTCCTGCAACGAAGTGAAGCGTACGCGCAGGGCCACGCGCTGGGTGCCGCGGCGGACGTGCTGCGAGGCATCATCAGCCTACCCAAGGGCGCGACCAGCGCCGAGGCCGCCCATGCCATCGTGTCCCGGTTGGGACCCTCCACACGCGACGAGCTCAGCACCAAAAATCGCGATCTGCTCGCGCGCCTGTTGGCCAACGAAGCCCTGCCGGCAGGCCTCGATCCGCGCGGTTCGCGCGACGTCTTGTGGCTTGCCATGACCGATCTCGTGCTGCAAGTCGCGAGCAACCAACAGACCGCGATCTTGATGGAAGATCTGCAGTGGGCGGATCCCGAGAGCATCGGTTGGCTGGACCACATGCTGGGCCGCGCTACCGGGCGAGCCCTGGTCGTGATGGCGCTGGTGCGCCCGGATTTTTGGTCCGATCAAGCGAGCCGTTTCGCGGGCCGCGATCACGTGCGCCTCGAGCTGCGCCCAATCTCCAAGCGAGCCTCGCGCGCAATTGCGCGCGCCGTCGTGGGCGAAGCCGTGGCCGAAGACGTCGTGGAGCGGATCGCCGAGCAGGCGGCGGGGCTGCCGCTATTTGCGGAAGAATTGGCGCGCTTGAGCGCCTCTGGGCGAGACACCGCACACGCACCGACGATCGAAGCCGCAATTCAGGTCAGCCTCGATGCGCTCGACGAAGAGTGCCGCGACGCGGTCGGCCGCTTGAGCGTGTTCGGCTTGACGTGTTGGGATTCCGCGCTCGAATCGCTGGGCATGCCCCGCGCCGAAAGCGTGATGAAGGCGCTCGTGGCATCCGAGATCCTAATGGAGCAAAACGTGTCGCGCTTCACGGGCACGCGCGAGTGGGTCTTCAAACACGCGCTCGTGCGCGAAGTCGCTTACGCTTCGCTCGGTGAGCGTGAGCGGAAAGAGCTGCACGCCCTGGCCGCGGCCTGGCTGACCTCCATGGGTGAAGACTCGGCGACGATCGCCGGGCAGTACGATCTGGGCGACGAGCACGTCCGTGCCGCCGAACATTGGGCGCGCGCAGCCCAGCGCGCGCTCGCCGCGAACGCTTTGGCCGACGCCATGACCATGGCCGAGCGCGCCTTGATGTTCGCGGAGGACAAACCCAAAGGCTTTTTGCGCGCCTCCTACTTGGACGAAGCTTGGAGTCGCGTCGACCCGCGCGCGAGCGATCGCGAAACGGCCATTTTGGCCATGGAAGACAACGTTTACGACGAAGCGAGCGCGGTCCGCGCACGCGGTGCGCGTGCGCGCTACGACGACGCGCGCGGCTCGGGTGAACGTATCAGCGAACGCTTGGCCGAAGCGCGCGATCAAGCCAAGGCGCTCGGCTTGCTGGACGAAGAAGCACGCTGCTCGGCCGTGCTGGCGCTGCGAGTGGCATTTGCCGGTCGCTTTGCGGAGGCCGAGGCCGAGATCAAGCGCTTGCTCAAGTTGGCCCAACAGCAGAGCACGAGCGCCGCGGCCGTCGACGCCTACCAGACTCAGGCCATCGTCCGTCAAACGCAAGGCTCACTGGCCTCGGCCCTGGAGGCTCGGCGCAACGCGGCCAGCGCCGCGCGAGGCGCTGGCCTGAAAGAGCGCGAGGCGATGCTGATGACGAACCTCGGCTTCGCTTTGACCACGATCGGCGCGCGCCAAGAGGCACGCACCGCACTCGAGACCGGCCTCGCCCTGTCCGACGCCATCGGTAGCCTCGGGGCCGTGCGTCATGCGCAAATGAACTTGCTCGGCTGGGCGGCAACCTTCGGCAACGATCGGCAATTGGAGGCCAATTTGGCCGAAGTACGCGCGGACGCCGACGCGGCCGCGACGGGCGCCTGGGCCGCCCCGGACCGCGCCAATTTGGGCATGCTGTTTTATCGCGGCAGTGAGCTGCTACGCGCCAGCGCCGAGCGCGAGTGGCGGCGTGCGCTCGGGCTGCTACGTATCGCCGCGCAGTCTTACCGTACGACAGGCCACCGCGATCTACTGCCCGTCGCGCTCGGGCTGTGGGCAGAGGCCGAGCGACGCTGCGGCAACCCAGGCGGCGCGGTCGAGCTCGCGCGCGAGGCGGCCAGCTTACTCGACCAAGGCGCGCCCAGCTTACTCAACGAGTCAGCCGTGTACCTGGCTTTGCACGCGGCTTACACAGCCACCGGCGAAGAAGAAGCGGCGCGCCAAGCGATCGCACGTGGCATGCCGCCGCTGGTGCGGCGCCTGCACGGTTTGGTCGGCACCCCTTATGCGCGCCAGTTCCTGACCGAGTTACCGGACAACGCCCGGCTGTTGGCCGCTGCCGAAGGCCATGGCCTCGTCCCGGACGCGATTCACCGCGTCCTGGAGTCGGCTTCGTAGCGCTGCGGAACCCGCAGACGCTCGCACGCATCGTCCTCTCATCGTTGGTCCGGGATGCGCGCTGAAGCGGCAAGCGCCGGTCGTCGCTCCACCCGCTGTTCCTCGCCGCTTGCGTCGAGCAAAGGCCAATAGCTCAGCCCGGCAAAGCCCCGGCAACGGGCAGGTGGAGTCGACGGTTCACGGTTTGTGCGGTCGTGAAGCGAAATGCCTCGTCCGCGAAGGTGGTAAAATGGGTGAACACTTCGTCGACCACGTCCAAAAGCCGCGCTCGCTCGGCCGGCGCCAGCGCGACCTCCTCGAGTTGCCTGCGCAGTTCGTCGGTTTCCAAGGTGTGGCCCGTTTCAGTGTCCAAATGGTGCTTTCCGAAATAGATCAGCTTGCGCTGCCCGTTGACTATTTGCGCCCCCGCGGTGACGGCTGCTTCCAGCGCCACGCGCCCCGTGGCTTCGATGGCCTGCACCAACACGAGCTTCTGCAACGAATCGACCCCGAATCCCATGCGACACATCTGATAGGCGAGCAGGCGAGACTGGAGGGTTGCGTCACTCCAGATGAAACGCAGGACGTCAGTAAAGTGCACTTCGGCGTCGAGTTCGAGTTGCGCGAGATCGGTCAAAAACCATTTCCAATGCGTATCTTCTTCGGAAAGGTGAATGTTGACGAGTTCTTGATAGCGATCGCGTGCCGGAATTTCCGGCAAGACGAACCGATAGAGATCTGCGAACGTCAGGACGAAGTACGAAAGATACGGCACGAAGGCCAGCCGCTCGCGCGGCGGTAGGCGGTCATCACGCATGTGAAGGAAGATGGGACGGTGAGCATATTGCTCTTGCCGCTCGGCGATGCGCTCGAATATCGATTTCATTGGACCTCTCCTAACTGCTGCTGTGACGGAGCTAGACCTCAGCCGTCTCGGCGTGACCGCGGTCAATCCGGCGAGGAGTCATGATCGAGTAGAGCTCGGGCGAGAGATAAACGGTAACCCGCAGGCCAGCCGTATCGCGACGAAATGAAGCGTAAGTCAGAAGGCCGCGCCCGGCCTCCAGCGGCCGGCCCGCGATGGCTTGCGCAGCGCGCCGCAGTTGCTGTGCTTCCGCGGTCGTGACCAGCTGCGACACTCGGCGCACCGCCTCTTCATCGTGCGGCACGGCCCAACGGATGGGGATATGCATCGTGAGCTCGGGGCACGCAGAATTTTTCGTGAATGCGCAGCAGAGCAGGATCGGTCGCGGTGCATCATTGAGGTCGTCCATCAAGATCGAGAGCTCGTGGCTCGGGTCCAGTCCGGCGATCTCGCGCGAGCAACGTACTACGGCAGCCAGATCCGCGCTCCGGAGCGCGAAATATACCTTGACGCGGGCGGCGCCAGGTTCTTGCAAGTCGACGGAGAAGTACTTGAACTCGGGCAAGTGGCGAGCCGCCGCTAGCCGTGCACGGAAGCTCAACCAGGCCGTTGTCAGGCCGGCTCGCAACATCGCTTGGGCGAGCGTTTGCTCCACCGCCCCTGGCCCCGCCGCCAGGGGATTGAGGTAGGCCTTGAACGTCGTCGGACCGCTCGGGCGCAGCACCGCCGCATGCCACAGCGAGAAGCGCAGCGGCTCCACTCCAGGCACGAAACCCGACTGTACGGCCTCGAACAGCGCGAGGTCTGCGCCTTCTGCACGCAGCCGTTGATTCAACTGCAGTCCAGCGTCAAAGCTCGAAGAGAGCGTGATGGGTCGACGCTGCGACTCCACCAAAAAGCGGACCTCGGTGGCCTGAGGCGCAAACGTTAGCGAAAACTCGAACGGACTACCGTCGTCGCTGATGTCGTTCGGCCAGGGCGGAGCGTGACCTGCACGCCACGACGACCAAGGCGCGGTGAGCAAATCGAACAGCTGCTGTGCGCGGGCGGTCTGGTCAGGCGAGAGGTCGAGCCCCGCACTCAACGCGCGCAGCTTCGTAAGCCCCAGTTCGCGCAGCGTGGGCGACCAAACCTTGGCGGGCACACGCTCGCAGCGTGTGCCCGCACTCTGTCCGGCACAATCGGTCCGAGGCGAATTCATGGTTAGCCGCCCCCTGCTCGGGCCGAAAGCCCGGTGAAAGGAATCCGTGGAACCGGGGTGAGCAAGCCATCCGGATCGAAAGCACGCTTCGCAGCGACGAAGCGCGGCCACGCGCGACCGAACTGGTGCTCCCAGTCCGCTGCGGTCATGAACGGAGTCGAAACGGGAAAGCCGATTGGATAGACGCGGCCGCCTAGCTCGCGAGCGCGCTGCCAGATGCGCGCGAACGTCAGTTCCAGCGCGTGCAGCGAGTGGGTATCGCCCGGAAAAACAGTGGGCAAGATATCGAATAGTAGTGCGTCTTCGCCACCGGGAAGTTCGAGCAAAGGAGTGGAGCTCTGGCTGCCCGAGATGCCATAAATCATCACGTGACCACCATTCGCGAGCAACGCCGGGTCGAGCAGCGCAAGCGCGAACGCGACCAATTCTTCTGCTCTTGCGGCTGGCAACAGCAGGTCCATCCACGGATGCATCGCCGTTTGGCGGAGCCCTTGCTCCATCGACGCGAGCCGGCCGGCATGCTCCGCGTAAGTCACAGTTTCGAACTCTGCGCTGCCGGGGATGAAGCGCAGGCTCTGCAACCGCTCCGCGAGGTCGGCGGGCGCGCGACCAAAGCCGTATCTCACGAGCTCGAGCGCATAGCCCCAATCGCGGTCCACGCGCGGCAGAAGCGAGCCGAGTGCATAGTCGAAGCGCTGTTCACGGTGCAATGCCCGCTGGTCAGACAGTAGTGACGACAAGTTTTCGTAACGCAGCCGTACAACGCTGGCGGTGCTCGGCGCTTCGACCAGCCGCAAGCGTGCGCTGAGGATAATCGCGCATTGACCGATGCCTGCACGACAAGCATCGAACAGGTCGGCTCGCTCGCGGCGTGAACAGGTGGCGAGCTCCCCACTCCCGGTAACCACCGTGAGCTCGTCGACATGGTCCGTCTGCAGGCCCTGCCGGAACGATTGGCCTCCCACGCCGCCCATCGAAAGCGTTCCGCCCACGCTCAGGCCGAGATAGTCCGTCAATACGGGCGGAGCGAGACCGTGCCGCAAACTCTCAGCCAAAACAGCGTCCCAGCGCGCGCCGGCGCCCGCGCGCACCATTTGGCCAGACACCTGTACTTCCGCCAGGCCCTGCATGTCCAACACGATGCCGTCAGGCGCAAGCGATTGCCCGCGCGTGCTGTGGCCTCGACCGCGCGCAGCGATGGCGACTCCGCGTCGGCGCGCACTACGCAGCGCGGAGACGACGTCGGCGGGAGAGCGCGCGCCCAGGACGACGCTCGGGAATGCGTGGCGTATTCGCCCGAAATCCGTTGCCCCCCAGGCCAACGTGGACTCGTCAGTTTCGAGCGAGCGAACAAAAGTCTCCTCCATTCCTGCGCTCCTCAAGGTGCAGACATTTGAAAGTGCCGGCTTGTGTGGGCTAAGTATCGGCAGTCCCTGTGAACGAACAAGAACGTTAGTGCAGAAATCGACGAAGGGACGACACGGCGGACCTGCATCGCATCGCCAGTGACCTCGGATGGTGTGCATGCCTACGACCGCAACCGAGTCGTGCTAAGACCGGTTGGGGAAGAACGATGGCTAACAGCACATCATCGCAGGAATCGGTCGGCCTCAGGCGTGTGGCTGCGCTGCACGGCGTGGAAATCCTCGACGCGGAACACACCGACCGAAACTGGCGCATATTCAATTTGGGCTTCGGAATGGCAGTACCAACCACTTGGCAAGGGGACGTTCTGTATCGACGTCGCCAGCTCAACGTGTCGCCGGGCACGGTGTTTTGCACGATGCCGGGCGAGGTGCACACGACCCCGCGCATCGATCACAAAGGCTCCTTCAACGTGCTGATCGTGCAGCCCAGCGTTTTGCGCGAATATTTAGCGGACCGAAATCAACGCTCGCTCAACCCGGAATGGCATAACATTGTGGCTCGTGCTTCGCCACGGCTACGCGAGGGGCTTGCTCGGTTATTTTCAGCCGTGTCGCCCGCGCATTCGGCGATGGAGCAACAGTCCGCACTGCTCACGCTGATCGACATCGCCGCCGAGGAGTTGATGGACGGCTCGCCGCGACGCCCCTTTTCCGACGCGGACGCGGTGATCGCGGCCAAACGCTTGCGCGAGTGCCTGCACTCGCCGGAGGGCGCGCGCATGGACCTCCACACGTTGGGCCGTGCCGTGAGCATGAATCGGTTTCAGGTACTGCGCTCGTTCCGGCGGCGCTACGGTTTGCCGCCCCACGCCTACCAGCTATGCGTGCGCATTGGGCTCGCGCGGCAGATGCTGATCGACGGCTTGAACGTGACGCAGGCCAGCGCCGAATGCGGCTTCGCCGATTCCAGCCACCTGGCGCGTCACTTCAAACGAGCGCTCGGCGTCAGTCCCAAGCAGTACGCGCGAACCAGCAGTGGCGAACCTGCATTCCGTCCCCCGCATCGCTCCGCCACCGTTGGCGATGACTGGATCGCAGCCACTCTCGCCCGCAGCGACGCCCTCGCCTGTCCCGATTTTCGGGCCGTCTTCGCCCGTAGTCCTGTTTCCAGCAGCGGAAGGAACGGTTGACTCTCCCGGATCCCGATTCGTTGCGCAGTTTGACGCGCTAAAGCGTCATCATCTTCGCATTCTTGGCACGCGCGCGCTGGACCGACGGCACAGTCGGCATGCACTGCTCGAACGACTACCTTGCGTGGCGCGTCGCCCAGTCAGCTTGACAATTCTTGGGCACCCTCAGAGCTTGCTCTTCAACAAACGCGCGATGCGGGCGCACGCTTCCTGAACGCGCGGCGGGTCTTCGATCAGCGCGAAACGCAGGTATTCATCACCACCCGGACCGAAGCCAACGCCCGGCGAGACCGCGACGTGTGCAGACTCGATCAGCTCGATGGTTGCAGCCAACGAGCGCTTGCCAGCGAACGCGCGCGGGATCTTGGTCCAGACGAACATCGTTCCGCTCGGCTCGGCGACGTCCGGCCAGCCTGCCGCGCGCAGGCCTTGCACCAAGGACTGCGCGCGGCGCTTGTACAAATCGCGAATCTCGTCCGGGAAGCGCTCGCCGTGTTCGAGCGCCCAGGCCGAAGCCAGCTGTAGCGGCGCAAAGGTGCCGTAGTCGAGGTAAGTCTTCATGTGCGCGAGCGCAGAAATCATGCGCTCGTTGCCAGCCATGTAAGCGATGCGCCAGCCGGGCATGTTGTAGCTCTTCGACATCGAGAATACCTCGACCGCGAACGACTTCACCTCGTCGCGATCGATGCCGCAATCGAAGATGCTGGGCGCGAAGCGGCGTGAGAAATCGAAATCCGCGTACGCGAGATCGTGCAGCAACATGGCGCCGGATTTTTTCACCACGCGCACAAGATCAGCCAATGCGTCCGGCGAGATCACCTGGCCTGTCGGGTTCTGCGGGTAGTTGGCAATCACCAATTTCACGCGCTGCCCACGCTGCTCGACGCGCTGGATGGCGTCAGCGATGGCTTTGGCCGGCGCGATTTCAGCGGTTGCCGGATAATACTCGACCGTGGCGCCCGCTATCTGCGGCGCGTACGCGTGGATCGGGTAGCAAGGATCCGGAACGACCACGACGTCTCCCACGGACAGCGTGGCGAGGCACAAGTTGCTCATGCCCTCCTTGGCACCCATGGTGATGATCACTTCACGCTCGATGTCGAAGCTGACACCGTAGCGGCGCGCGTACCACGCGGCCGCAGCGGCGCGTAGGGGCTGAAGGCCGCGCCCCGGATGGTAACGGTGGTTCACGGCCACCGTCGCCTCTGCTTGCAGCCGCGCCACGATCTCGGGTGGTGTGGGGCGGTCCGGATTGCCGAGTCCGAGGTCGATGATGTCCGCGCCCGTTGCGCGAACTTGCGCCTTGACGGCATCGGTAACCACGAAAGCGTATGGGGGGAGCGCCTGCGCGCGCGGAAAGGTCCAATCCTGGGCTGTCACGGCGGGACTCCTTATCATAGAAGTCTGGACGCGCCCGCCTTGAACACCCACCATTCTTCCACAATTTTCGCTTTTTATCGCGCGCCCCGCGCCGCCCGAACGCCCGGTGCTGCGCTTTTCACGGTATTTTCCGGCGACGCTTGCCTCGTGTTAGATGACGAGCTCGATGCTCCGATGTGAGATACGTGGCGCCGTACGCTCGGACGAGAACGAGCTTTTGGGTCTGGCGCGCCACTTGAACTCCGTGAATCTGCCGAACGAGCGGAGCCACGTGCAACGGCTGCTCGACCACTCCGAGCGCAGCTACAGCGGCGAGATCAAAGACCCCCGCAAACGAAAGTACGTGTTCCTATTGCGCGACTTGGAATCGGGCAACGCGGTGGGCACGTCGATGATCGTGGCTCAGCTCGGGCGCCGCGATGCGCCGTACATCTACTTCGACGTGATCAGCGAGGAGAAGTACCACGGCGCCCTCGATCGCCACTTCCAGCACACCGTATTGCACCTCGGGTTTTCCTACCAAGGGCCGACCGAGCTCGGCGGTCTGGTGGTCGCGCCGGAGCGTCGCGCCGCGCCCGAGCGCTATGGGCTCTTGATCTCGTATGTGCGATTTCTATTCATCGCCGCGCACCGCGATTTGTTCCAGAACGAGCTCCTCGCGGAGCTGCTGCCCCCGCTCGAAACCGACGGCACGAGCTACCTGTGGGAGGCGCTCGGTCGCCGTTTCACTGGCATGAGCTACGGCGAGGCAGATTTGCTCTCGAGCGTGGACAAATCGTTCATTCGAGATTTGTTTCCGAGCGGCGGGATCTACGCGAGCCTACTTTCAGCCGAGGCGCAAAACGTAATCGGCAAGGTCGGAACCCAGACCAAGGGTGTCGAGAAGATGTTGCGAAGAATTGGTTTTCGCTACGCCGAACGCATCGACCCGTTCGATGGGGGCCCCCATTTCGTTGCCTCGGTCGACGACGTGACATTGCTCCGAAACGCACGCCACGTCCTGATCGGACGCGCGGCAGGGGCGCGACCCGTAGCCCGCTCACTCTTGGGCCGAGATCTGCCGGTGCCGCCGTTCTTCCGGGCGGTTCCGTGCGACGTCCAGAACCTGGATGAGACGCACGTGGCGGTCTCCAGTGAGGTGCAAGCGCAGCTCGACCTGGCCGAGAACGATAGCGCGTTCGTATTGCCGCTCGGCTAGCGACAAGCACGTGCACTTTGTCTCGACCTCGCGTAGCTTCGGCTCGTGATGCAGAAATTGGTCAAGGGGATCCATTCATTTCAGCGAGGTTTCTTCGCGAGCCACCGGGCGTTGTTCGAACAGCTAGCGACCACCGGGCAACAACCCGAGACGCTGTTCATCACCTGCTCGGATAGCCGCGTCGTCCCAAACTTGATAACCAACGCCGCTCCGGGCGAGCTCTTCATCGTGCGCAATGTCGGCAACGTGGTCCCGCACATGGATCTGCCAGGCGGCACCGCTGCCGCAATTCAGTACGCCGTCGAAGTGCTGAACGTGGAGAACATCATCGTGTGCGGTCACACCCAGTGTGGCGCGCTCAAGGCGATCTTGGATCCAGAGAGCGTCGCGCACTTGGAATACGTACGGCGCTGGGTGAAAAGCACCATCGACGTGAAGAAAGTGATCGAAGAGAAGTATTCGCACCTCGAGGGTGAAGCCAAGCTCACGGCGGCCATCCAAGAAAACGTGCTAGCGCAGCTCGAGCATCTGCGCGAATACCCCTTCGTAGCGAGCCGGATGGACGCGGGAAAGCTGCAAGTGAACGGCTGGATCTTCGACGTCGGCAAGGGCGCAGTGTTCGACTACGACCCGGAGCACGGCGAGTTCCTCGCGCTCGGCGGCTAAATATGGAACGGATCGTGTGCGCCGTTCGCGCACGTGTTCGCAGCCAACGACTGCACCTGCTCGTGCTCGAATGTTGATCGGGCTGGAGGGCTCGGGCGCGAAACAAAGGAGAGTATCGCTGGCAGTCCCCTTGGTTACTGGTTGAGATTTGGCGACGACTAACAGTTATATCGAAGGGGGATCCGAAGTCTTCCGCCGCGCTCGAACGCGCGCGTAATGCAAAGCGTGCGAAACCCACGGGCACGGAAGACGGACAGAGCCACGCGTTCGTCCTACGCCCGCCACCCTCCGCGATAGCAGGCTATGTACATCTGCTCGAACATGCGCTATTGTAGGTGCCCTGAATCGCCGTAAGAGTGGTCTGTGCCCCGAGCAGTTTCAGTGACGATCCCCAAATGAAAAAGCTCAGCTTGGCCGTCAAGACCGTCGGTCAGATGATTCTCTTGAGGGAGAACGCCAGTACGCCGACCGACAACGACTGGGATGGTTTTCTGGAGATTCTGATCAAGAATCGGGACAACTTCGAAAACTTGAAGTGCCTAGTCGTAACCGACGGCGGCGGACCGAACGCGGCTCAGCGCAAGCGACTGGAGACGGCCCTTGCCGGAAGGCCAATCCGCGTGGCGGTCGTCACGGATAGCCCCAAGGCGCGCTTTATCGCAGCAATGATCACGTTCCTAAATCGCGACCATCGCGGCTTCTCCAAGCAGGAGATCGGCGAGGCGTACGTCCACCTGGGCATGTCCAAGGCTGAACAAACGCGAGCCACCGAGGTTTTGCGAGACCTCGAGCCGCTCGTCGGTTAGCGTGGTCGAGTTGCTGTCTCTAGGCCGCTACCTAGTACTCGTGGCGCTCAATCGTTGGGAGGTCCGAGCGTTGGCGGCGTTTGGGCGAAACGCAGAAGCTCGTGTGCAAAGTCCGTGAAGGCATCAAACGACTGATCCACGACGGCTTGCATCGCGACACGGGATGCCAGATCGAGCTCGATGCTGAGCAACCAGCTGCGCACGTCCCCCACCTCCAAGGTGTGGTCCTTCTCGGTATCTAGGTGGTGAGGGCCGAAGTAGACGAGGTTCCGGTTGAGCCTACGCGCAACCTCACCGCCAACATCGGCCACGCTTTCCAAGGAGATCTTACCCGCCGTCTCGATGCACTCCACCAGCACGAGCTTTTGCAGCGAGCTTGCACCCAAGCCCAGGTGCGCAATCCGATATGAGAGCATACGGATATTGGCCGTGGCTGGCGACCAGATGAAGCGCAGCGCTTCGGTGAATGAAACTCGGTCGTCGCCACCCAGCGCAGCCAAGTCGGCCAGATACCATCTCCAATGCCCGCCATCTTCGTGCGTGTGAGCATTGACGATTTCTTGAAAACGATCACGCGCGGGTTCCTCGCGGAGAACCATCGCGTATAGGTCCGCGAAGGTCATCACGAAGTGTGCCAGGCCGGGAACGAATGCCAAGCGCTGTTCGGCGTCGAGGGCTGCGTCGCGCAAAAACGCATATAAGGGCAACGCCGCGTATTCAGCGGCCCTGTGCTCGATGTGATTGAGAACTGAGCGCATGCGATACCTCGAAGTTCTGTGTCATCTCTAACTCACCTCGCCCGAGCCAATTTCGGATTCGGGTCCGACGTTCGCAAGCGCGTATGAGAACGGTAACCAGCCGCCTCGCGAAATAGCTCTGGAGAAAGATAGGCAGTGAAGCGGATCCCCGTCTGCTCCCTGCGATAGGAAGCGTAGCTCTGGACGCCGGGGGCTTGCTCCAATGGGCGCGGTGCAAATGCATCGATCGCGGTCGTGAAATTCCGTGCCGCCACTGTCGCGCCGAGCGAGCTCAGGTACGCGGCGCTACGTTCGACGGCAGTTGCGTCACTACTCGTATGGTGCGCGATGGGCAGATGGTATGTCACCGCGCTTGGACCATCGGAATCTTGCGTGAACGCGAAGCAGGAGGTCGCGGGCTTTCCGCTCAGAGCACCGTCGTGGCCGACCATCGCTCTCGCAAATTGGACGACGTCACCTGCTTGGTGCGTGGCAGACAGGGCAAAAAGCTTCTCGATGTCACGGGCGGTTGCCTGCTCGTGCCGAAAGTAGACCTTCACCCGCGAAGCCCCGTCATCCGAGAGATCCAAGGAGAAGTAGTTCAAGGCGTCGCTCCCGGCGCGTGACCGAACGACCTGCTCCACGACTGGAATCGCCGTCGGTAGCCCCAGCCGCGCCAGCGCCTCGGAAACTAGAGGCAACGCGCGCTTTGGCCCAAATGCTTGGGGGTTTAGGTAGATCTTGAAGTCTGGACCGCCCGCCCCGAAGCGCGCTCCGTGCCAAAGAGAGAAACCCCGAGCGCTCCGGCTGGACAGGAAGAGATCTTCAACCGCCGAGAATTTTGCAAAACTAGTACCGTAATGGGACGCGAGGCGCTCGTTCATCGCCAACGCAGCGCGCTGGTTTGCCAGCGGCCCGGGTATCGCTGCCTGCACTTCGAACAGGATGCGCAATTCCACGCCCCGCCCGCCAAAGGCAACGGAGTACTCTAACGGCGAATGATCATCGCCGACTAGCGATGCGTACGGTGGACTCGCAGGTATCTCCGCGTCACCCCAGTCCTGGAGCAAGAACTTCTGCGTCGCGGAGAACTCGGCGAACTGCGAGCCAAGGCCGAAGCTGTCACAAAGCTTGCCGAGTAGGTACTCCCCCGTTTCGGAGTAAGTCGTCATCCTACAACCATTCTGTGAATTCGGCTTTCACGGCGTGTCGGCAACTGCTGCCTCCGGGGCTCGAGTCCTCTAGTCACTGCTAGACGACTGCGGCCGAAAGGAACTTAACCCCCAAGGATTAGTCATTCAGAAAATGCCGGGACCGGGAGTGAGAATCGAGTCAGGATCGAAGCGACGCTTCGCGCGTTTGAAGTCGTCGTACGCGTCGCCGTATTGGATGCGCCAGTCTTCGTGGCTGAATTCGAGTGAACCAATCGGATACCGAGTACCGCCGAGCGCGCGCGCTTTCTCGAACAGCCTGCGATTGCGGGTCAACATCTTGGTGACGAACTCGGCGTCTGGTCCCGGGGCGGCGGAGGAGGTGAGGATGTCGAACAGCCAAACGTACTCGCCACCCGAGGGCACCCGGAACAACGGGCGCTTCAATTGCGAGTGTTTGAGCGCGAAAAGCAGGACGAATCCAGTGGGACCGATGTCCGCTGGCGTCAGGCTGGGCAACACCTCACCGAGGTAGGATTCGACCTTCGAATCCGGCAGGAAGACGTCGAACCAGGGGTGGATGACGGTGTCAAAGATGCCAATGGAGATCAAAAACTCGATCAGGTGATCGACGCTTGTCGCGTGCTCGAGGTAGGTCGAATCACTGCTCGTGGACGTGGCAACGTCGAAGCTCAAACCTCGCAATAGCAGGCGGTTGTTCGGTGGCCGAGCAGGATCGAAATGCTTAATGGCATTCAACTGATAGACCACCACACCGGTGTCGGTGAGCGTGCAGATGTTGTACAAGCGGTCGAAATCACCGCGACCGAGCAGCGTGCGGAAGTCACGGAAGAACGTGGCATTGTCGGTATAGTTCAACAGGAAGGTGCGAGACATCGAGGGCACGGGGACCAGATCGACGATCGCGCGCGTCATGATGCCGCACTGACCGAGGCCCGCCAAGACGGCCTCGAACAGGTCACGATTGCAGTCCATGGAACAACGCACGAGCTCCCCCTGGCCGGTGACGACTTCCAGCTCGCGCACGTTGTCGACCACACCACCCTCAGTATTCGTCGGCGACACGCCGCCGACCGACAGTACGCCACCAATCGTCAGGTCGGTGTAGCCGGTGAGCGCGGGAGGTGTCAGCCTGAGCGGTGTCGTAGCCTCGAGCAAGGTGCTCCATCTCACCCCCGCGTCGACATCCGCGCTGTGACGACCGATGGAGTGAATCTTGTTCAGCGCGCGCATGTCGATGGTGAGGCCGCCCGCAACCTGGGACTGGCCATGTGTGGTGTGGCCCTCCCCGCGCGGCGCGATCTTGATGCCGTGGCGCCGGCAGAAGCGCACCATCTTCTGGATGTCTTGCACCGAGCCGGGCAGCAACACCGCGACTGGTGTATTGAAGATGACTTTCCCGACGTCCTCGGCATACGGCAAAAGTGACGTTGGATCCGTCTTCAACTGCCCGTCGAGCGCGGGCACGTGATCGAACGTCGCTGCGCGAGCTTCGGAGATCCATTTTCGGGTGACGGGATCGAAACCCATGACGAAGGCGGCAGCACCCAACCCGCTCAATACGGCCCGACGTGAAACCATCGTTGAACCTCCCTTTTCGAATTTCGCATTACTAACTAATATTTCAGCGTAACAGACCTGCGAAGCTCTTCGCAACAGATCTTGAGAAGCATCCTCGAGTTTGTCTCCACCTGTATCGAGCGGCGCGTGCAGTGTTGGTCACGACGCGTCGAAACCTCAACGTCACGTCGAAACCTCAACGTCACGTCGAAACCTCAACGTCACGTCGAGACCTCACGTCACGTCGAGACCTCACGACCTCACGTCACGTCGAGACCTCACGTCACGTCGAGACCTCACGTCACGTCGAGACCTCACGTCACGTCGAGACCTCACGTCAGGTGGAAGTTTCAACGTCACGTCGCAATCGCACGTCACGTCGAAACCTCACGTCACGTCGAACCCTTGCGTCAAACGTAAATATGGACGCGAAGTTGGCATCGTGCGCGCTAATTCGAGCGAATTTCGAGCCGAATTTTCGGCGCTGGCATCGCCCGGACTCACATCTGACCCGAGTTCGACTCACAGTGGGGGTTAATCACCCACAAAGGTTATCTGTGGCGAAAACCACCAGTCCTCGGGCGCGTTGCCGTACGACTGAACGGCTTCCATGAGCGCGACTCCGCGCTAGACATAAGGGGCTAGTGATTGCTGGCTATGAATGAACCCAGCAGGAGGTCCCATGTGGGCGAGTCTATGTGCGATTGCTACCAGCCCGCAGGAACACTGCACTTGATCGATAAATTGCCAGCATTTTCGGGCACAACGTAGTGCCCTTTCCAAGCCAGGAGTACGATTGACTGAATGCCACGCTACGATTTGCGCTCCGACACATTGACCAAGCCATCGCTAGCGATGCGCGCAGCCATGGCGGCCGCCGAAGTCGGCGATGACGTGTATGGCGAGGACCCGTCGGTTCTGCGACTAGAAGCGCACGTCGCACAGCTGCTTGGCAAGGAGAGTGCGCTGTTCGTCCCTTCGGGAACGATGGCCAATCAGATCGCGCTCCTAGTGCATACCCGGCGCGGCGACGAGGTGGTGGTTGGCGAGGGCACCCACTGCATGCACTTCGAAGCTGGCGCGGCGGCGGCTTGGTCCGGAGTGCAATTCGCGGTCGTTGGGCGCGGCGGCTTGTTCTCGACCGAGGAGATGCTGAGGGCGATCAGGCCCAGGGCCGAGCAGCTGCCGCAAACTGCGCTGATCGTGGTCGAGAACACGCACAATCTCGGCGGCGGACGCGTCTTTCCACAAACAGAGTGCGTACGCCTCGCCGAGGCGGCGCGGGCTCGTGGGCTCGCGTTGCACATGGACGGTGCTCGACTCTGGAACGCCGCGGTCGCCACGGGCATGACACCGGCGGCACTGGCCGCTCCCTTCGACACCCTCAGCGTGTGCTTTTCCAAGGGGCTCGGAGCACCGGTTGGCTCTGCGTTCGTCGGTTCGCACGAGCAAGTGCGCGCCGCGCGGCGCTTCCGCAAGATGCTCGGCGGAGCGATGCGTCAATCCGGGATCTTGGCGGCTGCAGCGCTCCATGCCCTCGAGCACAACCGAGAACGCCTCGCCCAAGATCACGTCGCGGCGCGCGGCTTCGCCGCCCGACTGAGCGGCATTCCCGGAGTCGAGCTGGCGCCGGTCGAGACGAACATCGTGCTACTCACGATTGAAGGCACAGACGCGAGCGAGATTGCCCGACGCGCGGCCGAGCAAGGCGTGCTCATTCACGCAATGGGGCCACGCCTGCGCGCGGTCACCCACCTGGACATCAGCGAACAGGATACGCTGGCGGCCGCGAACCTTCTGGCCGATATTCTCGCCCCCTGAAAGTGCGCCCTGCCTAGCGCTCAGCTCGCCGCGGGCGCTTGCACCGGTCCGGGCCCTCGTTGAGCCCTGCCCACGTCGTCGATCTCCACGCGGCCATCGAGCATGCGCACCACGCGAGGCATGCTCTCGGCGAACGCTGCGTTGTGGGTCACGACGACGATTGTGGTCCCGTGCTCGCGATTGATCTGAAAAAACAAGTCGTGAATCGCGTCACTGGTCGCGCTGTCCAAGTTGCCGGTTGGTTCGTCCGCGAGCACCAGCTTCGGGTCGAGCGCGAGCGCGCGTGCCACAGCCACGCGCTGCTGCTCGCCGCCCGACAGCTCGCCCGGGCGATGCGAGGCGCGATTGCCGAGCCCCACCTCTTCCAGCAAGGCCTGTGCGCGCTTCTCCATCTCGCGCCGCGGGCGACCCTGAATCAGACCGGGAACCATCACGTTCTCGAGCGCGGTAAATTCGGGCAATAAGTGGTGAAATTGAAAGACGAAGCCGATGTCACGGTTGCGCACTGCCGCCAAACGCGAGCCGCTCATCGTCGTAAGTTCTTCAGCCCCCAGGCGAATTCGACCAGAGCTCGGCAAATCGAGCGTGCCCATACAGTGCAGCAGGGTGCTTTTGCCAGCTCCGGATTGACCAACGATGGCCAAGATTTGACCGGCATAGATGGTCAGGTCGATGCCCTTCAACACGTCGAGGGTGCGCCCCATGTGTTGAAAGCTCTTCCTCAGATCTTCGATGGTAACTAGAGCTTCGGGCACGGCAGCCTCATTCGTAGCGAATGCCGTCGACCGGCCGCAAGCGGCTGGCTGCGACGGCGGGGTAGATCGTGGCAATCGTGGTGATCAGCAGTGCGGCTAGCGCCACCAGCGTAAAATCGGACCATTCGACGTTGATCGGCAATTTGTCCACGTAATACACGTCCGGATCCAGGCGCACACCGAACCACTTCAAGCCGAGCGTGGCCGCGAGCCCCGTGGTCACGCCGAAGATGGTTCCGATACCGCCGATCATCACGCCTTCGGTCATGAAGATTTTGAGGATCGCGTTATCGCTCGCGCCCAGCGACTTCAATATTGCGATTTCCTTGCTCTTCTCGGTCACCATCAAGAGCAGCGTGCAAATGATGCAGAAGCTCGCGACCAGGATGGCCAGGGACAAGATGATGAAGGTTGCGATCTTTTCGAGCTTGAGCGCACTGAACAGGTTCTTGTTCAGCTCTTTCCAGTCCCGGATGCGTAGGTCGTCGCGCGCGACTTTGGCCTCGATCGCCGGGCGGATCTCGGAGACGCGCTCGGCGTCGTCGGCCTTGATCTCGATCCCAGTCACGTTTTGCTTCAAATCGAAGAAGTCCTGCGCGGCTTCGATTTTCACGTATGCGTGGCTGGCGTCGTATTCATACATGCCACTGTAGAAGATGGCGGCGACACGGAACTTGCGACTGCGCGGCAAGACGCCCATCGGGCCCAGGTCGCCCAAGGGCGAGATCAGTGTCAGTTCATCGCCTACATACACGTGTAGCGATTTGGCAAGCTCCCTGCCAATCACGATGCCGGGGAACGCGTCCGGCGGAGTCACCGCCTCCTCGACGTCCGGATCGAGCCGCGACAGGTAGGGTTTGATGTCCGGGCCCTTCAAATAGTACTCGCCGCCGCTGCCAATGCCGATCGGCTCGTCCGGGGGCAGGTTGGAGAGCTTTTTGGGATCGTCGAGGTATGCGAATTTACCAACCTCGATATTTTGCAGCAAATCGATCACGGTGCCGATGGTCACGGTGTCGATGCCACGCAGGATCACGCCCGCGGTGTTCGAAGAGCTGGAGGCCATGGCCTCGCCCCCGGCTACCGGCGTTGCGGCGTGCACACCTTTCACCAGGCGCATCTCGTCCAGCAAATCACGCCAGTGCTCGAAGCCGCCGATGCGCTTGGCTTCGATCTTCACGTGCGCGTTGTTGCCCAAGATCTTGTGCTTCAGATCGGCACCGAAGCCGCCCATGATCGAGACCACGGCGCACAGCGCAAACGAGCTCACCCCGACGCCCGAGATGGACAGCAAGGAAATGACCGTCAAAAATCCACTCTTTTGCGCTCGCACGTGGCGCGCCGCGACGAACGCCACGAAGCCGCGACCTTCGAAGCGGTCCATCAGCCATGGCACCGCCAGGACCATGAAACAGACGACGAACGCCGTGCCGGAGAGCGCGGCCCCGACGCGCACCAGCTGATGCCAGAGGACGAACGAGCTACCGCGCGGTTCGGGCAGGCGTTTCACCCAAATGCCGAGCACGACCACCAGCGTGAAGCTGATGCCGGTGAACCAACGCAATAGGGTCCGACCCCCTTTGCGCAGCGCGCGCCGGATCAACAGCCAGATCAGCGAGCCCAGCACGGCGATCGCGGTGCCCACGAGCACGATGCGACCGGGCAGGCCCCCGCCGAACCACAGCCGACTCAGCAAACGACCGATCAGCGGCGCGGCGAGGATCATGCCGACTCGGGACGCAGTAGCGGGAAAGCGATCACGTCACGGATCGACGGTTGTGCGGTGAGGGCCATCGCCAAGCGATCGACGCCCAAACCAAAGCCGGCAGCGGGCGGCATGCCGTGCTCCAGGGCCAGCACGTAGTCTTCGTCGTAGTCCATGGTTTCTTCGGCGCCGCCTGCTTTGAGCTCGAGCTGAGCGCGAAAGCGCGCCGCTTGATCGTCCGGATCGTTCAGCTCGCTGAATGCGTTGCACAGCTCCCGGCCATGCACGAACAGCTCGAAGCGATCGACCAGCGAGGGATCGGCGTCCTTTTTCCGCGCCAGCGGCGAAACCTCCGCCGGGTAGTCGGTGATGAACACGGGCAAGCTCTTGTCGCTGCCCGCTGCGCGATAGTCCCCGGCCAAGAACGGCTCGGCTAGATACTCGTAGGCGACGAACAGGCGCTCACCCTCCGACTTGCAGTGCGTGAGCGCGCGACGCAAGTTGCCCCAGTCGATCGCGGCCGCGCGCGGGGAGCGCTGCTTCCAGCTTTCGACCGCGGCGTCCAACGGACTCGGCAAGCGCTTGCCGTCCGGGCCGAGTTGGAACGCAAGGTCGGCAAACTGGGCCGAGATTTCTGCCGGCAATTCGGCGCGAGCGAGCGCGGAGCTCACTGCGAGCTTCATCGGCACTCGCGCGAACGGTTCATCGAGCGCGAACGGTCGCTCCGCGAGCCAACGCTGGTAGTGCGCGCCGAGCCCCAGCGCCCCCAAGCGGCGCTCGAGGAAGGCGTCCACGTGGCGGAACAGGCGCTCGCTCTGGTCCATCAGGGTCTCGTACGTGGCGTACGCCTGATAGAACTCGAGCATCGTGAATTCCGGATTGTGGCGGGTACTAATGCCTTCGTTGCGGTAGCAACGGCCGATCTCGTACACGCGCTCGAGGCCCCCCACGAGCAGGCGCTTCAAGTACAGCTCGGGGGCGATGCGCAGGAATAGCTCGAGATCGAGGGCGTTGTGGTGCGTTTTGAAGGGCTTGGCCGCCGCGCCGCCCACGAGCGGGTGCAGCGTGGGGGTCTCGACCTCCAGGAAGCCCTGCGCGTCCAAGAAATCGCGCAAGCCTTGCACGATGATCGAGCGCGCGCGGAGGGCGACGCTGACCTCCGGGTTGGCGACCAAATCGACGTAGCGGCGGCGATAGCGAAGGTCCACGTCCGTCAAGCCGTGGAACTTGTCCGGCAGCGGACGCAAAGCCTTGGTCAGCAAGCGCAGCGAGCTGATTTGCAGGCTGAGCTCGCCGGTCTTGGTCACCATCGCCTGGCCACGCGCTTCGAGGTGATCAGCGATGTCGATGTCTTCCAGCGCCGCGAAGCCCTCGCCCAGCACGTCTTGCTTGGCGAACAGCTGCAGCTCGTCGCTCATGTCGCGCAGGCGAAGGAACGAAGCCTTGCCGAAGCCACGCCGCGAGACCAGCCGGCCGAGGACGTAGTACTCACGCCCGCCCGCCAGCTCGTCGACCTTCGCCGGATCGTAGCGGAGCTCGGAAACCGGCTCGAGCAACGCCGCCGCAAATTGCTCGCGCAGCTCGCGCAGCAGGCTGCGGCTCGACGCCGCAGCATCGTTCGCGAACGGATTCTGACCGCGCGAGCGAAGGTGCTCCGCCTTGCCACGCCGCGCCTCGATCAGCGCGTCTTCGCCACTCTTCTCCATGATTGATCGCGCTCGGTGTAGCGCGAGTGGCTGGGGGCGTCTACAACGCCGCGCCGGGAAGGCCTCAGGAAAGAGCGTTCGGAGGCGTCCCGTGCCCGCCCGTGCCGCGGTCCGCGTTCTTCAGCAAGTAGGCCTCGATGAACGCATCCAGCTCGCCGTCGAGCACGCCCTGCACGTTCGAGGTTTCATGCTCGCTGCGGTAGTCTTTGACCAGCTGGTAGGGCTGCATCACGTAGCTGCGGATCTGGCTGCCCCAGGCAATTTGCCCCTTGGCCGCTTCGTAGCGGTCTTGAGCGGCTTCACGCTTGGCGGCTTCCAGCTCATACAGACGTGATTTCATGGTCTTCAACGCCATGGCGCGGTTCTGGTGTTGGCTGCGCTCGGCGCGGCACACGACCACGATCCCGGTCGGGATGTGCTTCATGCGCACGGCGGTCTCGACCTTGTTCACGTTCTGCCCGCCCTTACCGCCAGCGCGCATGGTCGTGGTCTCGAGATCACCGTCTTTGATCTCGATGTCGATCTCGTCTTCGATGTCGGGCGTGACTTCGATCGCAGCGAAGCTGGTTTGGCGGCGCGCGTTGCCGTCGAATGGGCTGATGCGCACCAGGCGATGCACGCCCATCTCCGCACGCAGGTAGCCGTAGGCGTTGGCTCCGCTGACGGTGAAGGATGCGCCATCGATGCCGGCTTCGTCACCCGGCTGAAAATCGATCACCTCGGTCTTGAAGCCGCGGCGCTCGCACCAACGCAGGTACATGCGCAGCAGCATCTCGGCCCAATCCTTGGCCTCCGTGCCGCCGGTACCGGGGTGAACGCTGACGATGGCATTGGCGTGATCGACGGGACCGGACAGCATTCGTTGCAGCTCGGCAGTGCGAACACGACCTTCGATCGCCGGGATTTGCGCCTCGACCTCGCTGGTGATGCTCTCGTCGTTGTCGGCAGCGCCCAGCTCGAGCAGCTCCGACGAGTCAGCAACGTCTTTGCTCAGCGACTCGATCCAGCTGAGCTTCTCGACCGCCGATGCGCGCTTGCGCATCAAGACTTGGGCCTTTTCTTGATTGTCCCAAAACTTGGGAGCCGCAGATAGCTCGTCGAGCTCTTCGATTTCCCGCTTCAGTGCCGGGACGTCAAAGAGACCCCCTTAGCGCATCGACGCGCCTTTGAAGGTCGGACAGGGAATTGCGGGCATCAGCGAGCATGGCGAGCGGTCTTTACCTCGACTTTCGACGGTTCGCCACTGGGCGCTGCGCGGGGGCCGTCGCTTTCACCGATCGCCTGAGAAAACCAGCCGTCCGTGAGCACGTCGAGCTCGACGGCTGCAGCCAGGGCGGCAAGGTCCGCCGTATCACGCTGCTCGGGCTCGGTGTTCGGGTCGGCGGCACGCACCCGCCCCCGCTGCCACAGCGAAAGGCGCTCGAGCACGTAGTCGATCAAGCGACGCTCGGCGGCGTCGCGTTCGATTTGCAAACGCTCGAGACTCACCTCTTCATCTGCGAATACCAGGCGATCGAGGTGCCAGGTGAGCCGCGCTTCGATCGAAAGCTCGGAAGTACCGGCTTGCGTGTAGCGATACGGGTCGTCAGCGGTCGGCGTCAGGCGCAGCAATTGCCCCGAGCTGCGGTAGGTCCGCAGACCGAGCTCGGGCAACACGGCCGAGCTGCGCGAGCGCGCCGCCAAGCTCGCCAGCCGCGAACGCGCCTGCAGATAGCCGGCACTTTCGAGCGCGTGGCGCACCGCGCCGCGCGCGAGGCCCGGGGTCAGCACCGGAGCAGGAACGGGAGTGTCGGGCGGGGGCGGCGCGCGCGGGGGCGGTGCGGGCGCGGACTCGGCTTCTTTTTTGGGGGGTCCCTCGGCCAGGCGCGGCTCGACGCGCGTGGGCCGAGGAGCGGCGAAGCGCTCGAGCGCGACGCTGAGCGCGAGAAAGCCGGACCATTGTCGGCTGAACGCACCGCTGCGGTACTCAGCGGAAATCGAGATCGAAAAGCCGGCTGGATTCGGCGAGGCATGCGCAGGCGTAGCGGCGAGAACCGCGCTGCACCAAGTGGCCACCCAAAAAACCCGCATGAAGGGGAGTTCGGGCGCAGGGCTGCGCTGGTTGCCAACTGAATGCGCGGTTCAGTGCGCGGGGCGCCGGCTGCAATGGCTGAGCGCGCGGTGCTCGACTTCAGGGGCCACGGCGCCCACCAGCGGGTTGGCACGGAACGGCCCGTTCGGTAGCGCGCTCGGACTGCCGGAGGAGACATCGGAAGCGACCACGTAAGGCATGAACCGGCCATCGACCTCCCAACCGAGGACGGCGCGGACGACCGCGTCTGCGCGCAGATTGGGAAGCACGGCGAAACCCACTTCCGAGTCCGGGGTGAGGTCGCTCGCGTGGCGTTCGACGCGGCCGCCGCGGGTGCGGAAACTGATCACGCGCACCACGCTGCGACCGCTCGGGGAATGCGCTCTCAGCGAGCTCAGAGATTGGGGCGGCAGCTCCCAGTAGATTTGGCGCTGGCCGGAGAGCGACAGCGTGAGCAGCGTGGGCGACCGAGCAGGCTCGGGCGCGAGCGCGGGCTCTTGTTCGGGCGCTCGTACGGCCTCTTGTTCGGACGGTGATGGCGACGCCAACGCGGAGGTCGACACGGATTCCGGCGCGGGCGCTAGGGCGGATGCGGGCTCGAAGGCTGGAGCGGGCTCAGGCACCGCAACGGCAGGCTCGGCAACCGGCAGGGGTTCCGGCGCGGACGCTACGGCGGGCTCGGCAGCTGACACTGGGGCGGGAACGGGCTCTTCCAGTGACAGATGACCGGGGTCGACCTCGGGGCTGGGACCCGACTCACGGGAGAGCTCGGCGGCCGGCTCGGCAACCGGCTCGGCAGCAGACGCGGACGTGACGTCGATCACGGGTTCCGGCTCGGGAGCGGACGCGGTCGCGGGCTCGAGATCGGGCTCGTCCACGGGTTCGGGCGAGGGCTCCGCGAAGGAGATTTTTTGGCGACGGCGAGCTGGCGCAACTGGCAGATCAGTGGCGGTGGCCAGGCGGACGCGGAGCGCGCGCGCGGGGTCGTGGTCGGGTTCTTTGGCCAGGACCTCGTCGAGCATGCGCAAGGCACGATCGAGATGGCCCTGCGCGGCGTAGATCTCGGCCAGCGTGACGGTCGCGACGGGCGGTGGACCCTTCCAATGGCTCTCGCGGTTGCTGTCACCGCGAATGATGGCAGCGGCGTCCGGCAGATTGAGGCCGGCCTCGACTACGCTCGCCACCAAATCACGGGCCACTCCCAGGAAGCCGCGCGCGCGCCTTTGTTGCGCGAGATCGGGCTCGGAGCGGCGCACGATCTCGTCGCGCATCTCGACGCGTGTCATCAGCTCAGGGCGCTCGACGCCTAGCACGCGCGCTTTCAAGATCAGCTGTTCGCGGCTCAGGCGCTCGAGTTCGTCGCTGCTTTCGGCCATGGGGCGGCTATTATTGCGGTCCCGAGCCGCGCGAGGTCAAGGTCATTGGTGAGCGCGTGCAGAGAGCGCCGATTGGCTCACGCGCGGCTCAGTGCCAGGCGCCGTGTGCGCGCGGATCAGGCTGCGCCGAGGCCAATGCGCTGCGCGCCTGCGCGATGTCCTGGCCGATTTGCGCCTTGAGCTCGGGCAGACCAGCGAACCTTCGTTCTTCGCGCAAATGCGCGACCAGGTGCACGCGCAGCTGATCGCCGTACAAGTCCTCGGAGAAGTCGAACAGGTGCACCTCCACACTGAAGCCCGCGTCGACAGTGGGCCGGAGCCCGATGTTGGCCACACCCGTGCCGATGGCCTGGCTCACGCCATCGCGCAGGCGATCGACCAGCACCGCGTACACGCCGTAGGGGGGCAAGGCCTCCGCGACGCCGCCCAGGTTGGCGGTGGGCACGCCGATGGTGCGACCGCGTTGCGCACCTGACACGACCGTCCCGCTCAGCGAATGCGGGCGACCGAGCACTGCCTCGACCGCGGCCAGCTCGCCCGCCGCCAGCGCGGCGCGCGCACGGGTGCTCGAGTAGGGGCCTTGGGCGTCACCGCTCAAGGCCGAGGCGTGAGCCGCGAAGCCGAGCTCTTGGCCAAGAGCGACCAGCGTATCCAAGTCACCGGCCCGCCGATGACCAAAGCGAAAATTGTCACCCACGATCACCACTTTGGCAGATAGCCGCTCGACCAGGAATTGTCGCGCGAACTCGGCGGGTGAAAATTGGGATAGCGCAAGCGTAAACGGTTCGACCACCACCGCTAGATCCGGGCCCAGACGCTCGATCAGCTCGATCTTGCGCTCGAGCACGGTCAGCGGCGGGCGCGCGCCGCGGCCCAACACCTCCGCCGGATGCGGCTCGAACGTCAGCACCAACGGAGAAAGACGGCTATCCAGCGCCTCGGCGAGCGCGGCTTCGATCACCGCGCGATGCCCCAGGTGCACGCCATCGAAATTGCCGATCACGACCAGGGAATTTTCGCCGGGTTTCACCGGTTTCGAAGCACGCACGCGAGCTTTCACGACCCCGCCTTCTTACTACATGCCAAATGCCGCGTCGCCTCCATGTGCGAACGATCCTCTACTTGCGGCCTCACTCGCCCTCAATAATGCTCGCCCCGGCCCCAACCAGGCACCCCGAGCCAATGACCCCCGAACAAGCCATCCGCGAAGCACAGGAGCAAAAGCTCCGCCCCGTGTACTTGCTCGTGGGCGAGGAACGCCACTTGGAGAGCAAGGTCGTCCAGGCGCTGAAGGCGGCCGCCTGCGCTGGCGGCATTCCCGGCTTGAACGAAGACCAAATGCAGGCGCAGGAGGTCGATGTCGAGACCGTGCTCGCCGCGGCGAAGACCCTGCCCATGATGGCCAAGCGTCGCTTCGTGCTAGTGCGCGGGCTGGAGCATTGGGAGCCACGCGAGAGCAGTGAGGGCAAAGACAAGCTCAGCCCGCTCGACCGCGTGCTCGAGTACGCGCAAAATCCCTCCCCCAGCACGACGCTCGTGCTGCTCGGCGGCAACATCGACAAACGCCGCAAGCTCGTGACCAGTGCCCGCAAGGAGGACTGGCTGGTGAGCTGCGATGCCCTGACCCGCGCCGATTTGCCCGGGTTCATCGAACGCGCAGCGCGCGAACGCGATAGTAAGCTGGAGCCGGGCGTGGCCGATCTGATTGCGGAGCTCGCAGGACCGGAGCTCGGGCCCGTCACGGACGCGCTGGAGCGCTGCTGCTTGTACGCGGGCGTGGGCGCCACGGTGACCGAAGACGTGGTGGCCGAATGCGTGGTTCGCCTGCGTGCGAAGACCGTCTGGGAGCTGGTCGCCGCTGTCAGCAAGCGCGATCCGGGGGCTGCCTTGAGCGCGCTCCACGAGGTGTACGACGCTCAAGATCGCGGTCTACGTTTGGTCGGTTTGCTGGCTTGGTCCACGCGCCAAATGCTGCGCTTCGAAGCCGCGCTCAGCGAAGGCGCATCTCCGAATGACGCAGCCGTACGCGCGGGGGCGCCTCCGTTCAAGGCGCGTGAGCTGGCCGAACAGGTCAAGCGGATTGCGCGACCGGATCTGGAACGCTGGCTCGAAACCCTGGCCGAGCTCGACTACGCCTTGAAAGGCGGTTCCAAGCGGCCCGCGAAATCGGTGCTGGAACATGGGATTTTGAAGCTGTGTCGAAGTTCTGCCGGGCTATCGGCGCAGCCCACCCCACGCGCCGGCGAGCGCCGAGCTTGACCTTGACGAAAGCCAGCCCCACATTGGCTGACGGAATCAGCGTGATGGATACCTTGTCTCGGGCGGATCAGCCCACGGCTCGCATCGAGCAGCTCGCAGTGGCGCCACTGCCTACGCGCCATGGCATGTTCCAGGTGCGGGTCTTCCGCTGGGAAGATCCGAGCGTGCATCCCAGCCTGAGTCGCGAGCACTGCGCGCTGGTGATGGGTGACGTCCGGGGTCGTCGTAACGTGCCAGTGCGCGTCCACTCCGAGTGCCTGACGGGTGAGGTCTTCTCGTCCCTCAAGTGCGACTGTCGCGAGCAGTTCGATCACGCCCAAGCTGCGATCGCCGAGCACGGCTATGGGGTGCTCTTGTACCTTCGCCAAGAAGGGCGCGGCATTGGCCTGGCCAACAAGGTGCGTGCGTACGCGCTGCAGGCCATGGGCGCCGATACGGTCGAGGCGAACGAGCTGCTGCACCTGCCAGTCGACGCGCGCACCTACGACGTCGCGGCAGCCATGCTGCGTGAGCTCGGGATCGAGTCCGTCGAGCTGATGACGAACAACCCCGCCAAGGTCGATCAGCTACGCAAGCTCGGCGTCACGGTGGCAGCGCGCCTGCCCGTGCTGATCCCGGCCAACCCGTTCTCGGCCTCGTATTTGGAAGTGAAGCGGCGGCGCATGGCCCACGAGCTGCCGAGCGCACCGGTCGCTGCCTCCGAGCCCGTGTCCGCGGTCGTAGACGCTAGCGAAACGGGCGCTGGCAGCCGCGCTGCGCAGTAGCCCGCTCAGGTCTTTTTGGCGGCGGCCTTGATCGCCGCAAAGCGCGCCTTGAGCTTGGGTGCGTAACCGAGCTTGTTCTCCTGCTTGATGCGACCGAGCGCCAGCGCATCGTCCGGGACGTCCGTGACTACGGTGGTGCCGCTAGCGACGTACGCGCCACGGCCGATCGTGACTGGTGCCACGAGCTGCGAGTCACTACCGATGAAGGCGTCCGCGCCAATCACGGTCTTGTGCTTGTTGAAGCCGTCGTAGTTGCAGAAGATCGTGCCCGCACCAACGTTCGCGCGCTCACCGATGTCGCCGTCCCCGAGGTAGGCCAGGTGATTGGCTTTTGCGCCGCGTCGCACGCGCGTGTTCTTGGTCTCCACGAAATTACCGAGGTGAGCTTCGGCCTCGATCTCGGACTTGGGACGCAAGTGGGTGAAGGGGCCGAGCTGCGCGGCATCTCCCACGTTGCTGGAGGTGATCACCGTGTACGGTTTGAGTAGGACACCGTCACCGATCGTCGAATCTTCGATCACGCAGCCTGCGTCGATCACGGTGCGCTTGCCGATGCGCGTGTGACCGCGCAGGACCACCGTGTCTTCGATCAGGGCGTCTTCGCCAATCTCCACGCGGTCGTCGATGCGCGGGGCTCCGCGCACGGTCACGCCATTTTTGGCATGACGGAGCCGGATCCGGCGCAGCATGAGCTCCTCCGCCTCGGCCAATTGGGCGCGATCATTCACGCCCAAGAGCGCGTCGGCATGGCCCGACACGCCAGTCACTTGGCTCGAGCGCGCGACCAACCCGATCACGTCGGTCAGGTAGTATTCACCTTGCGAGTTGTTCGGCTGAATTCGAGCCAGGGCGCCGCGCAACACCTCGGTTCTGCCGGCGTACATGCCCGCGTTCACTTCGCGCACCGCGTGCTGCTCGGGGCTCGACAGATCGCGCTGCTCGCGCACCTCGCTGACGCGGCCAGCCGCGTCACGCAGCACGCGACCATAACCGTGCGGGCTGTCGAGCGCGCAGGTCATCAAGCTCAGCTCGTCGGCGCCCGGCTGCTCGAGGGCAGACACGAGCAGGGCGAGCTCCTCCGCGCGCACGAGCGGCGTGTCACCGCACAAGATCAGGACTCGGTCGGTCTCGACCTGCTCTATTCCGACGCGCGCGGCGTCGCCGGTTCCGCGCGGCGGATCTTGCACGGCCGTGCTCACGCGCTGGCCGAACTCCCGCGCCAGCAGCTCGTCGATCTGCTGGTGACCACTGGTCACGACCACGGCACGCTCGACGCCCGCATCGAACGCTGCGCGCACGGCGTAATGGAGTAACGGGCGACCGGCAATCGGGTGCAACACTTTGGGCAACGCGCTTTTCATGCGCGTTCCGAGGCCAGCGGCGAGGATCACGGCGGTGAGGCGGGACATGGTCAAGGATTTCCCATTTGTGCGCGGGGAATGCCAGATCGTTTGGACGGGGTGGCAGCGCCCTGCTCACCGGAGAGCCACGAAACCGACGCTGATCTGGGTTTTGCGCTAGGGCGCCCCGACTTCGGCGGGCGCCACCGAAGACGCCCCCACGACTGCCGCTGATTCCGACAGCTCCGGACTCGGCGCATCCAACGCGGGCTCGAGCGGCAAGAGCGTGCCACTGGCCACGTCCTCGTCCGGGCTCGGCTTGCGCGAGGTGACTGCACGGCCGCGGTCCACATAAACGACGACGCTCTCGCCCACGCGCAACTTGTCGGTGCGCGAGCGACGATTGACGCGCTCCATGCTGCCCACGGTCATGCCGTAGCGCTTGCCGAGCGTGGCCAGCGTGTCGTTCTCGCGAGCGCTGACGACCACGCGCTTGCGGCCGTTTTGGCCTTCGAAATAGTCGTAAAATTCGGGGCTACCGGCGACCAAGACGTGCGTCTCGGAAGGGTTGATGGTGCGCGCCGAGAACGTCTTGCGCTTGTCGACGAACAGCTGCAGAGCCATGCCCGATTGCAGGCGCGCGTTTTCGTCGAGCGCGTTCCACAGCCCGATGTCGGCCACGCTGACGGCGAAAGCGTTGGCCACGCGGCTCAGCGTGTCGCCCGAAAGCACGCGATAAAACAGCCGCGCGCGCTCCGCGTAGGCAAATTCCCGGGGCGGAACCACGACCACCTCGTCGTTGGCAGGCGCGCTCGCCGCGCGCGGAGTGCGCGGCACGAGCAGCACCGTACCGGCCGCGAGTTGCTCCTTGGGCTCGACGTGATTGATCGCGCGCAGCCGCGCCTCACTCACGCCGTGCGCATTGGCGATCGATTCCACGGTTTCGCCGAACTTGGTCAGATACGTTTGCAGCGGCTCGTCGTCATTGGCGATGCGCGCCAGCGCGGCCGTGCATAGCGCGCCCTTGCCCACGGGCACGTGCACGCGAAAGCTCGGCTTGTTCGAACCCGGTATCGCGGGCGGGGTGCGCCCCGAAAGAAAAGCGGGGTTCAAGGCGAGTAGTTCGGCTTCGGTGACTCCGGCCGAGCGCGCGACGTCCGCGAGCGGTACGCTCGGCCCGACCTGCACGACATCGAAGCTCTCCGGCGGGTCGGTCTCGATTGCATCGAGCCCGAATGCCTTCTTGTTGTTCATCACGATCGCGAGCGCAAAAATCTTGGGCACGTACAGCGTGGTCTCCCAAGGCACTCCCGCTTCGTAACGAACCAGCTCCCAAAAGTCGTTGGAGTTGAACTTGCGGATCGAACGCGCGAGCCCCCCGTAGCCCATGTTGTAGGACGCGATAGCCAGCTCCCAGCTGCCGAAACGCCGGTACAGGTCACTGAGGTAGCGACTGGCGGCCTGCGTCGAACGCTCGGGATCGAGCCGCTCGTCGACCCAGCGATCCACGGTCAGCCCGTAGGTGCGACCCGCGTCGGGCATGAATTGCCAGAGCCCCGCGGCGCCCGCAGGCGAGACGATGGTCGGGTTGTGCCCACTCTCGATCATCGATAGCCACACCAGATCCGTGGGCACCCCGGCGCGCGCGAGCTCGCTGCGCATGGCCGCGGCGTAGCGACCGCTCTTCTTGGTCCACACCCGAGCAATCGCTTTGCCGCTCGGGCTATCGCGATAAAAGCGCAGATATTTGAGCACGAACTCGTCGAGCACGATGGGCAAGCCCGGCATCGCCAGGCTCTTCAACCACACCGCGTCCGGCGCGCCGGAGGCGGCTTCACGGTGCGCGCCGCTTGGACGAAGGCTGGGCGCCCCCTGCGTCACGACTTCGGGCCCAACTTTGCCGACGGCTTCCGGCAAATCCCAGGACCAGCCCGGCTCGACGCCGGTCAGCGGTCGCGGAAACAGCACGCGCTCGGCGGCTTTCAAGGAACGAAGCTCGGGATCGTCTTTGCCTGCCCGCAGATCCTCGTCTGTCGGACCCTCGGCAATCTTCTGACGCGCCACGCGGTCGGGCTGCCCACGCTGAGCGCCCGCCGGCAGTGCGGGCGAAGGCTTGTGTGGCGCCTTGCCTTTCTGATGCGCAGCGCGCGCTTGCGCTTTCTCCGGTCTGTCCGACTTGTCGGACTTGTCCGCGCTGGGAGGCTTTGCGGCCTTGGGCGATTCGGCCTCATCGTTCGCCGAGGCCACTGGCAGACTCCCCACCGAGCGCGTACCGACGCCGCGCTGCGGGTCCGGAACGCCCGCGGGCTTCGTGACGGAATCCGGCTTGGCCGACTCCGGCTTGGCCGACTCCGGCTTGGCCGACTCCGGCTTGGGGGGATCGGGGCGCTTGGTCGATTCCGCTGGCTGACTGGCCGTCGCTTTGGGCTTGTCCGATTTATTGGCCGTCCTCGGCTTGCTGTCGGCTTTGGCCTCGGGTTTGGCTTCCGGCCGGACCTCCGCTTTGCTGGCCTTGGCCTCCGTGGGCTTGGCAGATTCAGCGGGTTTTGCCTCCGGCGCAGCCTGTGCGGTGAGCGCGCTCAAGCCGAAAACAGCGGCGAGCGCGGCTTGGGCGGCAAAGCGGGCTCGGGCCATGGGAAGGCTACTACCTACCTTGCCAAATTTGGTCAAATCCCCGTGACATTTCGCGAGGATCTTGATCCCGGCGCGGCTCCTGTGCAGGTCCTCGGCTCATGACCGCCAAGAGCACCCGCACCGAACTCGACACTTTCGGCCCGATCGAAGTCCCGGATGACCGCCTGTGGGGCGCTCAGACCCAGCGCAGCCTGCAGAACTTCGACATCTCCGGCGAGCGCATGCCCGCGCAGTTGCTGCGCGCGCTGGCCATCGTCAAAAAGGCCGCGGCGCTGGTGAACATGGACCTGGGCGCGGTCGACGCGCGACTCGGCAACGCGATCGTGGCCGCCGCCGACGAGGTGATCGCCGGCAAACACGACGCTGAGTTCCCGCTCGTGGTCTGGCAGACAGGCAGCGGCACGCAGAGCAACATGAACATGAACGAGGTGCTCGCCAATCGCGCCAGTGAAATCCTGGGCGGCGAGCGCGGCGAAAAGCGCCTGGTGCACCCGAACGACCACGTGAACCGCGGCCAGTCCTCGAACGACGTGTTCCCGGCCGCGATGTCGCTCGCGTGCGTGGACGCTGTGCGCACGCGCGTGCTGCCCAGCGTCCAAGCCCTGCGTGACACGCTCGCCGAGAAGTCGGCGGCCTTCAAAGAGATCGTGAAAATCGGTCGGACCCATTTGATGGACGCGACACCGCTGACCTTGGGCCAGGAGATCAGCGGCTGGGTGGCGCAGCTCGATCACGGCCTGAAACACCTGGAAAGTGCGGTGCCGCACCTCGCTGAGCTGGCCCTGGGCGGAACGGCAGTGGGCACGGGGCTCAATGCACATCCCGAGTACGCGGTACGCGTCGCGGCCAAGGTCGCCGAGCTCACCTCGCACCCAATCGTCACCGCGCCAAACAAGTTCGAGTCGCTGGCCGCGCACGACGCGATCGTGTTCGGACACGGTGCGCTGAAGACGCTCGCGGCGTCGCTGATGAAGATCGCCAACGACGTGCGCTGGCTGGCCTCGGGGCCGCGCTGCGGCTTCGGCGAGATCTCGATCCCGGAAAATGAGCCCGGCAGCTCGATCATGCCCGGCAAAGTCAATCCGACTCAATCGGAAGCAATGACCATGCTGTGCGCGCAAGTCTTCGGCAACGACGTGGCGGTCAACTTCGGCGGGGCCAGCGGCAACTTCGAGCTCAACGTGTACAAGCCCCTGCTCGCGCACAACTTCTTGCAAAGCACGCGCTTGATCGCGGACGGCTGCGACAGCTTCCGCAAGAACTGCGCGGTTGGTATCGAGCCAAACAGGAAGCGCATCCAGGAGCACTTGGAGAATTCGCTGATGCTGGTGACCGCGCTCAACCCGCACATCGGCTACGACAACGCCGCGAAAATCGCCAAGAAGGCCCACAAGGAGGGGCTCACCTTGCGCCAATCGGCCGAAGCTCTGGGGCTGGTCTCGTCCGAAGACTTCAGCCGCTTCGTGCGTCCCGAAGAGATGCTCGGGCCGAAGGGCTGAACGCGGACCGGCACAGCTCGGGTGCGCTGGGACGCGCAGCCGAGCTCGCCTCGTCTCAAATCGACGAAATCACGTTTGAATCCAGCAGGGTCACTTTCGGTCACCAAGCGCTAGCCGTAAGCTACGCGCATGGCCCAGTCGCTCTTGATCGAATCAAAATGGCCGATCGTCGATCGCTCCAAGCTCCAGCTGTTCTCACTGAACACGCCCAACGGCATCAAAGTCGCCCTCGCCTTGGAGGAACTGCAAATCCCGTACGAGGCGCACACCGTACGGATTGGCAAAGGTGAGCAGTTCAGCGACGCCTTCAAGTCGATCAGTCCCAACTCGAAGATACCAGCCATCGTCGATCTCGACGGGCCAGGCGGCAAGCCGTTCGCGTTGATGGAGTCGGGCGCCATCCTGATCTACCTCGCGGAGCGAGCCGGCCGGCTGCTACCGACCGACCCCGCGCAGCGCTTCAAGTGCCTGCAGTGGTTGTTCTTTCAAGTCGGGCACATTGGTCCGATGTTTGGCCAGTTCGGTCACTTCTTCAAATATGCCCGCGACAAGTGCGATCATCCCTACCCACTCGAGCGTTACAGCAACGAAGCCATGCGCCTACTCGGGGTGCTCGAAACAGAACTGAGCGACAAGCAATATCTGATCGGTGAGTATACGATCGCCGACATTGCCACGGTGCCGTGGGTGAACGCTCTCAGCGTCAGCTACGGCGCTGCGGATGTCTTGCACCTTTCCGAATTCCCGCGCGTGAAAGCCTGGGTCGATCGCGTCACCCTGCGTCCGGCCTATCAGATCGCCAAGGACGTCGCGAAGTGAGCTGATCGCGGCAGCTTCGCCGGCTACTTCCCTTCCCGCTTCCGCGACTCCGAGCCGAGCCAAGTCAGTGCGCCGACGGTGAGAGCGATCACGAACACGAACAGCGACCAGCCAGGCCGCGCGACGCCCAGGCCGTTGCGGCCGACTACGCCTTCGAAGAGCTGCACGAGCACGGCGCCGAGCCCGTAGGCAGCTGCGCTGTACAACACGACGCGGCGTAAGCGGACGACCATCTCCATCGAGCGCGGGGTGCTCGGCCAGACGTCACGGCGCATGTGGCGGACCCAGATCAGGGCGGGGCTGGCGAGGGTCGCCAGCACACCGACGATCGAGAGCGTGACTTCCGCGGTGCTGAGGTCGGTCCCACGCACCAAGCGCACGAGCGCGGCAGCCACGACCACGACATTGACGAAGCCCCAGAACAGGCCGAAGGCGGTAAAGAAAACCAGCCCTGGCCGCGCCAGGCGCACATTTCGAGCGGTTTCCTCCATGGCCTCACGGATGGAGGTGCTCGGCGGGGTCGCAAGCAAGGTGCGCGCGGCAGCTTGCAGCAGCGTGCCGGGCGCGGGAGTGCTCGTGGCATTGCCGACCGATTTGAGCGTCACCGCCGGCAAATGCGCGTCTGGGGCATCGAACGGAGTCAGGGCTTGTTCGAGTGCTTCCATGGTGGCAAAGCGCTGGCTCGGCGTCTTGGCCATCGTCTGCTGCACGATCAGCTCGAGCGACAAGGGGATCTTCGGGTTGAGCGTGGAAGGGCGCTCGGGTTCCTGCGTCAGAACGGCCGTCAAAATGGACATCGCGTCGTTGCCTTCGAACGGCTTCCGACCGGTGAGCGCCCGATACAGAATCGCACCCACGGCATAGATGTCGGCGCGCGAGTCGACACGATCGCCACGGGCCTGTTCGGGCGCCATGTAGTCCGGCGTGCCCATCACCGTACCCGTCTTGGTCAAGCCATCACTGGTTTCGAGCACCTTGGAGATGCCGAAGTCGAGCACTTTGACCGTGGCGTTGGGGCCGGCCAAAAAGACATTTTCGGGCTTCACGTCGCGGTGCACGATGCCGCTTGCGTGGGCCGCACCGAGCGCGTGACAGACCTGACGCACGATGTGGACGGCGTCGACCGTGGATAGCTTGCCCACGCGGTCCAAGTGGCTACCGAGGTCCTCGCCTTGGAGTAGCTCCGCCACGATGTACGGGCGACCGTCCGCGCTGGTGTTGACGTCGTACACGCCGACCACGTTCGGATGCGTGAGCACACTGGCCGCTTCTGCTTCACGCTGGAAGCGCGTCACGACGTCGGGCTGGCGCGCGAGCTCGTGATGCAAGAGCTTGACGGCGAAGCGCTTGGTATGGAGCCGCGTGTGCCGCGCCTCATAGACGCGCCCCATGCCGCCTTCACCGATCACGCGCAGCACTTCATAGGAGCCGTCGAGCAGTTGGCCGACGATCGGATCTTCGTCGTCTGGAGCGTCTGCCAGCGGAGTCGCGTCGCGCGGGCAGACGCGAAAATCCGCCGGGTAGCGCGCGCCGCAAGCCGGACAAACGCGAGGGTTGACCGCGGCGAGGCTAATCTGCGAACTGCGGGGTGGTGCGATGACGCCTTCCAAGACCCCGCCATGCTAGCGCTTCGACTGCGCCCTGGGTACGGGCAAGCCCGAGTTCTGGCGAGAGGCCTGTGAGCCCGCAAATCGCGCGCGATCTGCGGCCATTTGGCAACGAGCGGCCGGATTGGAACTCGACTACACTGATCGTTTGCCGTGAATACAGCCGTCCAAGTAGTGGTGCCGATAGTCGCCGCTGTCGTCACAGGCGGGTGTGCGGCATACGTCGCACTCCAAAAGCACTCAGCGCCGGGCGCGCGAGCATATGCCCTGGTGATGGTCAGCCAGACCATTTGGTCGCTGGGCTACGTGGCCGAGCTCTTGGCACCAACCGTGCAGGGCAAGGTATTTTGGGACGACATCCAGCTGCCGCCTCCGTACGTGATGGCGCTTTCGCTGCTGCTGTTTGCTTACGAGTACTCGGGCCGGCCGACACGAGCGCTCAGGCGTCGGCTTTGGACGCTCGGCATACTCCCCCTCGCGGCCTGCCTGTGGGTGTTCAGCGATCCGCTGCACGGCCTCGCCCGCGCGTCCGCGCGCATCGAGCCGGATCCCCCGTACGGCGCCTTGCTCTACGACTTCAGCGCAATCGAGCTCTTGTCGTTCGTCGAGGTGTATCTGGTCGCGGGCTACGCGACTTATTGCGTGTCGAAGAACGCGGCCAAGCAGGCTCCCGTGTATCGACGTCAAGCGCTGTTGGTCAGTGGCGGCGTGATCTTGGATCTATTCGCGAGTTTGCCCGGGATCTTGGGCTATCGCTGGCTCGGGCAGCGGGATTCCAGCCCGCTCTGGTTTGCGATCAGCGGTCTTTGCGTATCGTGGGCGCTGACGCGCTATCGGCTCTTCGATCTGGTGCCGATCGCGCGCGATGCGGTGATCGAACATTTGCCGGATCCGGTGCTGGTGCTCGACTCGAGAGATCGTCTACTGGATGCCAATCCGGCTGCCCGCAAGCTGTTCGGCGAGGCTGGACCGCGGCTCGGCGCGGACGCTTCCGAGGCTCTGCCCGCCTGGCTCGATCCGGGGCCGGCGCGCATCGATGCCGTCCCCGAAACGCGCGAGCTCCGGCTGCCGGGTGCCGAGGCCACCTACGAGCTGAACGAGGCATCGCTATTGGGCGAACGCGGCGAGCTGCGCGGGCGCGCGTTGATCCTGCGCGACATCAGCGAGCGACGCCGCGCGCAAGACAGCCTGGTAAAGGCGCATGCCGATCTGGAGCGGCGGGTCGCCGAGCGCACGTTCGAGCTCGAGACGGCCAACGCCTCGCTGCGACGGCAGATCGAAGAAACGCGCACGGCGCGCAGCGCGGCGCAAGCCAGCGAAGCGCAATTTCGCGCGATCTTCGACGGGGCCTACGAGCTGATTGGCATGATCAGCCCCGAAGGCCGACTGCTCGAGGCCAACCGCGCGGCGCTGCTGCTGGCGGATGTGACGACCGAAGAGGTCCGCGGGCAGCTGTTCTGGGACACGCCTTGGTGGAAGCACTCGCCGGAGCTGCGTGAACGATTGCGGGCCGCGACCGCGCGGGCCGCGCGCGGTGAGTTCGTGCGCTTCGAGGTCACGCACCACGCCGCCGATGGCGAGCTGCGCGCGATCGATTTCTCGCTCACGCCCGTGTTCTTGGCCAACGGCGGAGTTTCGTCCTTGGTCGCCGAAGGGCGTGACATCAGTGATCGCAAGCGCACCGAACAAGAGAACATCGAGCTCCAGGCGCAGCTGTATCAGGCGCAGAAGCTGGAATCGATCGGACGGCTGGCGGGCGGCGTCGCACACGACTTCAACAACTTGCTGACCGTGATCATCGGCAACGTCGACCTGGCGCGCACCGAGAACATCTCCCCGGGCGTCGCCGAATATCTGTCGGACATCGAGGAAGCGTCATTCAGCGCCGCCTCGTTGACGCGCCAGCTCTTGGCCTTCGCCCGGCGGCAGATCGTAGAACCCCGGATCGTCGACCTGAATCGCAGCGTCACGAGCGTGCAGAAGTTGCTCGCGCGCCTGCTGGGCGAAGACATCGAGCTCGACTTGGAGCTCGAGCCCGAGCTCTGGCCGGTGCGGGTCGATCCATCGCACGCCGAACAAATGCTGATCAATCTCGCGGTCAACGCACGCGACGCGATGCCCAAGGGCGGCAAGCTCGTCTTGCGCACCGAGAATCAGCGCACGAAGCTGCCGGCTCATCCGAGCCGAGGCGAGCTCGCAGAGTACGTGGTCGTGAGCATCGTGGACGAGGGCGTGGGCATTGCCGCGGACATCTTGCCCCAGATTTTCGAGCCTTTTTTCACCACCAAACCGCTAGGCATGGGCACCGGGCTCGGGCTGGCCATGGTCTACGGTGCGATGCAGCAAGCCTTCGGCACGGTGGACGTCACGAGCAAGGTCGGCAGCGGCACTACCTTCCGCCTGTTTTTTCCCCGCTGCACGGACAAGACTCGCGTCGCCGCGGCTCATGCTTTGCGTTCTCAGCCGCCCGCCGGATCGGAGCTGATCGCGCTGGTGGAGGATCAGGCGTTGGTGCGTGCCACGACGCAGCGCCAATTGGAAAGCTTGGGCTACCGAGTGCTGGCATTCGAAGGCGCCGCGCAGGCCCTTCCGGTCTTGCTGCGGGAACGCGAGCTTTCGTTGTTGATCACCGACGTGGTGCTCGCCGGGGGCAGCGGCCGCGAGCTAGCGGAAGAGCTGTCCGAATCGCGCCCGGAGCTTTCGGTGTTGTTCATCTCCGGATACACCGAGGATGTCGTCTTGCGCCAAGGGGTCGAGCTGGGCGAGGTGAATTTCCTGTCCAAGCCGTTCAACGTGAACGAGCTCGCTCGTGCGGTGCGCCGCGCGCTCGACACGCCGGCGAGTCGAGCCATTCGACCCGCCGCGCGAATGGCCGAGGCTCAGCCCTTGATCACCAAGTAGTTCGTGACTCCGCGGCGATTGACCAGCAGCAGCACGCGTTCCTTGGATTTGGCATACAACTCTTGGAAACGCTGCGGGCTGTCGACGCGCACGCGGTTGACCTCCAGCACCACGTCACCTGGCCGCAGGCCAGCGCGGGCGGCGTTGCTCTGCGGGTCGAGGCGCGTGATCACGACCCCTTGCTTCAAGCCGTCGTCGATCTCGAACGCTCGCCGATTCTGCGGGTTGATGTTCTCGAGCACGATGCCATCGAGGGCGCTGCCCTGACCCGCGCTCGGTCCCGCCGCCGCCACCGCGTCCGACTCGGGCATTTCGCCGAGCTCGACGTCAGCAGAGGCCGCCTTCCCGTCACGAATCAAATCCAGGTGCACCTTGCGCTTGGAACCGCTGGCAGCGATCACGTTGCGGAACTGACCGCTGGTGTCGACGACCTTGCCATCGACCTTGAGCACGACGTCACCGCGGGCAAGGCCAGCCTTTGCGGCAGGCGTGCCGGGCTTGACATCGGACAGCAGAATGCCGGTCGCTCTCGGCAGCTTCATCGCGTCTGCCAGCTCTTGATTGACGTCTTGAATGGCGACGCCGAGCCAGCCGCGAATCACTTTGCCGGTCTTTCTCAGGCTGTCCATGATCGGCGAGGCCATGTTGCTCGGGATCGCGAAGCCGATCCCCTGGTAGCCGCCGCTGCGCGACATGATCGCGGTATTGATGCCGACCAGCTTGCCTTCGCCGTTGATCAGCGCGCCGCCGGAATTACCCGGGTTGATCGCGGCGTCGGTCTGGATGAAATTCTCATAGGCTTCGATGCCGAGATCGGTGCGTTCCTTGGCAGACACGATGCCCATGGTCACGGTTTGACCCACGCCGAACGGATTGCCGATGGCGAGCACGGCATCACCCAGACGCAGGCGGTCGGAATCACCAAACTCCACCGGGGTCAGGTTACTCACGTCCCCCTTCAACTTGATCACCGCCAGATCGCTCTTCGGATCCGTGCCCACGATGGTGGCCGTGTAGTTTTTGCGATCGGAGGTGGTGACTTTGATTTCTTGGGCGTCCGCGACCACGTGATTGTTGGTCAGGATGTAACCGTCCTTGGATACGATCACCCCCGAGCCGATGCCCTGCTCGCGCCGGTCTTCCTGGCCCTGCGGGCCGAAGAACGGCATGAAAGGGAAAGGCGACCCGCTCATCTTGGTCACCTTGGTCATCGAGATGTTCACCACCGAGGGCAGCACTCGCTCGGTGATGTCGGCGATCGACTCCGGGCCGCCCGCATGGCTCAGCACCGGGTTCGGTACGACTGTAACCGGGGTGGTATCGGTCCGCGTCTCAGCGGCAATTTCGGGATGGGGCGAGCCCCCCGTTTTGGCGCAGCCTGCGGCGGCAACCCCCGCAATCGTGGCCAAGGCGAGCAAAGGAGTCGTCAACCGGCGAGTGATCATCGATGGCATTCCTCAATGTGAGCGGCTCATCGGAACCGCGTGCAGTCCCAACCGCGGCGGCCGCCAGTTCATTCCCGGGCCCGCCCGGGCCAGTCAGCTGAAAAATTCTCGAATCTTTTCCGCTTGATCGCGCGCGTCCTGCCGGCCAATTTCGATCAGCTCGTGGGCGAAACTGCCGTCGAACAAAAGATACGAGGCCCAGTCGGCCTCGGGGTCCGGTGCGTCGCTGGCAAATTTTTCGATCAGATACTTGGCCACGGGGCGGAGGTTGGTAGTCTTGAGCGATTTCTTGATGAAGTCGCCCGCGACTCGGCCAAGATCGCGAGAGGGCTGGAAGACCAGCTTTTTCAGCCGACGATAGGGCGCGCCGCGATGCTCGATCCACACCTTTTGAATGCGTGCTAGCGCGTCCGCGTCAAGGGCCTCCTCGAGGATCTCCATCACTTGATTCAGGCGCTCCAGCAGCTGTAAATCGTAGGCGACCGGATCGAGCAGCAGCGCATTCAACAATTTGCCGACCAGAAACACCGGGCTCAGCTCGCGGCCTTGACCCACGTCGGCGGCTTCGACCGCCGCGATCTCGCGCTGCGACCGTTCATGGCGCACCGATACGATCACCAGCCGTTCGGCGCCCGCGCGGATGGCAGGGGCGATCGGCGTATTGAAGCGCAAGCCGCCGTCGCAATAGTAATGCTCGCCGATAAGGCGCGTCGGGAACAGCAGCGGAATCGCCGCGGAGGCCAACACGTGATCCGCGGTGATGCGGTCGAACGAGGTGGATCGGCGCTCGTCGCGCGTCGGATGGACATGGCAGGTCGGGGAGCACTCGGTGAACATCGTCGTGCGGCCCGAGACGACGTGCAGCGCGGCGATCATCACCGCGTCGATGGTACTGGTGTCGATATTTCGATGCAGCTGCTCCCAATCGATGGAGCGTCGAACCAACACCTCGATGCCGCGCGAGTCGAGCAGTGAGCTGCCAGTCGGCTCACCGGGCTTGGCTCGGAAGCGAGCGAGCGCGTCCGGCAAGCGCGCGAGCCCGAACGGACGCACCCGGGCGTGATCCTCCAAGCGCAGGCTGCTCCAAACCTCGGCCAAGCGCTCTGCGCCGTGGTCGGGACGTGACGCGTTGGACGCGAAATAAGTGGCGTTGATGGCGCCCACCGAGGTCCCAGCAAAAATCTGAAACACGGGCCCGGAACCCGGCTCCGGATCCAGCACCTCCATGATGCCCGCTACGATGCCGACTTCGTAGGCGCCGCGCATACCGCCGCCGGATAGCACCAGTCCCGTCTTCGGCTTCGTACGCAGCGCATCGCGACTCACTACTTTTGAACTGTCGGGTGTCCTCAGGGCCCACGCAAGGAAAAGACAGACGATTTCCGGCAGGCGCCGCTCGGACGAGCTCGAGCGATCGAGCGGCTGGCCGGATTTCGAGCGATATCCGCAACTTATGACTCTCGCCCCGCGCCAGCGCTTTCCGCAAGTGTGCGATCCTGCGACACTGTGCAGCTCGCACATGACGGCACAGCTCGTGCTCCAAGCGGGCAGCGCAACCGACGTCGGCAAGCGCCGCACGCACAATGAAGACGCCGTACTCGTACGGGACGACTTGAGCCTGTACTTGGTGGCCGATGGCGCGGGCGGGCACAACGCAGGCGAGGTTGCGAGCGCTCTGTGCGCGCGCTCGATGGCGAACTACTTCGGCGCCACGATCCGCAAGACCCATCAGAGCCCCGAGTTCAACCCTTTTGGCATTCCCCACGGCGCGCGGCGCTTGTCTGCCGCGGTGCTCAAGGCGAACCGCGACATCGTCGAGATCTCACGCTCCTCGCAGGCGCATCGCGGCATGGGCACGACGGTGGTCGCGGCCTGCTTTTCGCCTCGCTCCGGCTTGATGCACGTGGCGCACGTCGGCGACAGCCGCTGCTATCGGCTGAGGGGCGGTCACCTCGAGCTCCTGACCAAGGATCATTCGCTGCTGACCGACGTGATCGAACAGCGCCCAGAGCTCGACGACCAGGTGCTCGCCCGGCTGCCGAAGAACGTGGTGACGCGAGCGCTCGGAATGGATGAGCAGCTGCGTGTGTCGATCGGGTCGCATACGGTGGTCGAAGGCGATCGCTATCTTTTGTGCAGCGACGGCTTGAGCGGGCCTGTTCCCGCACACGAGATCGCAGCGGCGCTGGAACAGGGAGAAACCCCACAGCAAATCGCGACACGCTTGATCGAGCTCGCGAATGCCGCCGGAGGACCCGACAACATTGGGGTGTTGGTGCTGCACTGCCGAGGCGGGCACACGCACGCACTACCGGCCGATAGCGTTCCGCCACCGGCGCCCGACGCATCCAGCAGGCGCGGCGCTTTCAATCCGGACCATTCCGACCCCGAGCTGTTGATTCTGGGCATCGAAGAGCTCGATATCTCCGAAGGCAAAGAGAGCGCGAGCGACGGTTTGTTCAAAGCCCTGGGTGATATGCTGGATGGTCCAACACGCAAATGAGCACTGATCTGAGCGGCGCTCCGGCGCTGGAAATGACGCCGCACGAACCTCCGCTGATGCTCGCCGAGCTCCCGCCCATCGACGCGCAGATCGGCGCCACGCCCGAGGACTTCGTGGTCGACGAGATCCCGCTCTATGCGCACAGCGGCGCGGGCGAGCACGTGTACGCGCGGATCGAGAAGCGCGGCTACACCACGCCGGCCATGGTGCGCGCGGTCACCCGCGCAGCAGGAGTGGATGAGCGCGACGTGGGCTACGCGGGGCTCAAAGACAAGCATGCCGTCACCCGGCAGTGGCTCTCGTTGCCGTCGAAAGCCCGACCGCCGAACGAGTGGCAGTTGCCCGAAGGCATCACCGTGGTGGAGCACACGCGTCACGCGAACAAGCTCAGAACTGGGCATTTACTCGGCAATCGCTTTCGCATCACGCTCGTCACCGCGGACCTCGCTGCGCTCGAAAAAGCCGCGCCGGTAGCCGAGCTGCTGCGTAGCCGCGGCCTATTCAACTACTACGGCGGACAGCGCTTTGGTCGCCGGGGAGACGGCCTGCGCCAAGCGTTGTCTTGGCTGCGCGAGGGCGCCAGGCTGCACGGCGTGCCGCGCTTCTTGAGCAAGCTGTACCCGAGCGTGATTCAGGCGGAAGTATTCAACCGCTACCTGTCGGCCCGGCGCGCGCTCGGCCTCGAGCGTCTGCTGCTCGGTGAAGTCGTGCGCCTGAACAACGCAGGAGCCATGTTTTCGGTCGAAGACATCGAACGCGAAGGCCCACGCTTGGAAAGCGGCGACATTCACCTGACTGGCCCGATCTTTGGTCCGAAGGCACGCCCGACTTCGGCGGCCGCGGCCGCTTTGGAGCTGGCCCAGCTCGAGCAGCTCGAGCTGAGCCAGGAAGCGCGCGAGAAGCTCGCGCGCCTGGCTCCCGGCACGCGCCGCGATCTGATCGCAAACGTCACCGGGCTCGAACTGCGCTGGGCCGGTGTCGGTCGTCTGGAGCTCGAATTCTCGCTCCCTTCCGGAAGCTACGCGACCGAGGTAGTTCGCCAATTCACGCATTCCCCATTTCTGATCGACGAAGCCGACCGCGGTAGTGATGCCTGAACGAGGCCAATTGCGGGCTGCCCGGAAGAGTCGCTATAGTGCTGGGCCATGAGCGGGAATGATTTGCAGGCCCTGGGTGAAGCAAAGTTGGAAGCACTGGTCGAGGCGATGTTCCTCGCCGCCTCGGCGGACGGTGAGTTCAGCCCCGTCGAGCGCGCGCACTTCCTGAAGAGCGTCGAGTCACTCACGGACGGCCGCGTGCCCACCGCGCGGCTCGCCCAGCTGGTCGCCACGGCCGGCGAGGCCCTCGCGCGCGAGGGCCGGAAAGCGCGCCTGATGAGCGTAAAGAGCCGTCTGCCGGACCCAGGCTCGCGTCGCGTCGCGCTGTCCTTGGCCATTCAAGTCACCGCCGCCGACGGCATCATTCGCACCAGCGAGCACGAGCTGATCGCGGAAACGGCCGAAGCGTTCGAAATCGAGCGCAGCGAAGCCGCAAGCTTGCTGCGCTCGATCAGCCGCTGACCGCCAGTACGGCGATTTCCGGCCTGCGCGGCCATCATTTTGCCCCGAGAACAACTGGCGAAGTAACGCTGGGCGCCGGAGCCCTGATCGCCATCGATCGCGGCGACCGACGCATGCTTGCGTTGCTCGACCAAGTCGTGGCGCAAGGCGGCTGCTTTCACGTGCCTGCCGGTGTCCTCCGGCAGGCGTGGCGTGACGGTCGGCGCTCGGGTTCCGGAACACGCTAGAATCGCTAGCATTTCCCTGGGGAGCCAAAGCGCTTCGACCTGCGCACACGCGCAAATCTTGGCCCTCGCCCCTGCCCCCCTGTCACAATTTCGCGCGTGAACCGCCGGCTCCTCGCTCTCCTTTCGCTGGCCGCCCTGGCGCTCGGGCTGAGCGGCTGTGCGCGCGAGGCCCCGCAGGCCGTCTCCCCTTTCGAAGCCAGCGCCGGCTGGGTCGTGCCTGCTGGCTACGCCTGGCCTCCGACTGCCGTGTCCCGCAACGCGGCAAGGGGGCTCGCGACGCGGGAGGGCAGTCGTGCGCAGAGCGTGTCGCTCGAGCCGGTCAAGCGTGCGCCGAGTGCCCCGCCCTCGGTGTTTGCCAAAACGCTCGGCGACGTGCCGCGGCCGCGCACACGCAACGAGTTGCGCTCGGTCTTGCCCGGGAGCGCCGATTGCCTGGCACGGCTCGGCGGGCTCGGCGTGCGCTTCCACGCGCTCGAGCACGCGCTCGGCGTGCGAACGCCGGTCATGGTCGACGGCCCAATCGCCGGGATTCGCTACTACACGGGCGGCAATGGGCCGCTGATCGCCGACTGCCGATTGGTCTTGGCTTTGGCCCTGGTCGGGGCGGAGCTCAGCGCGTACGGGGTGAGTGACGTACGCTTCTCGGGCGCGTACGTGTACCGTCTGAGTGCCAAAAGGCGCGTCAGCCTGCATGCCTATGGGCTTGCTATCGATCTCCACGGCTTCACGCGAAACGGCGCGCACTACGAGGTACAGCACGACTTTCGCAAGGGCCTGGGCAGGACGCTTTCGGCGGACGCCCCGGTTGCCAACGCCATCGCCGCACGCTTGCGAAATAGCGGGCTATTCCACGAACATTTGACGCCCGACGACAACGCCGACCACCACGACCACGTGCATGTCGGCGTCTCGCCACTGCCCGACGAAGTCGAATGACGCCGCCCACCTGCGCGCTCAGAGCGCGTAGTTTTGGCGCAGGATTTCGCTGGTGAACGTGGCCCGCAAATAGAAACCGCGAGGCAGCGCCGCGAAGCGCGCGCCGTCCGCATCGACGCCACGCCGGCGCGCGTGTGAATCGCGCGCCTTGGGTCGAATTTGTAGGCAGCGCCCAATGTGGCCCGTGATGGTCTCCACGTCCCCGCGCCCGATGATGCCGGCGAGCTCCTCCCAATCGAAGCGCAACGCGGCCTCGGAAGCGGCATCGAGCGACCACAACAGAGGCTCGCCAATCCGGCGCTCCGGGACCGCGATCTGCCGCTCCCCTTGCACGGGGATCCAGAGTACGCGGTTCAACTTCCGACGCACGCGCGACGAAAGCCACTCGACCTCACCGATTTCGATCAGCGGGATGGTGCAAACGAACGTCGATTCGAGCGCGCGCCCCCGGGCGTCCACCGGCAACGTCTTCAGCTCGATGCCGAAGGCCTCGAAATCAGGCGCAGCGCGCGAGCCCGCGGTTGCGCCCAGTGCGCGCTCGATCAGCCCCCCCACGAAGCCCTTGTGCCGACGCAAATCCGCGGGAGCGGTCAGCGAGAAGCGCTCGGCCAGCTCGGCAATCGTCGAGCCCGCGAGCGCCCGAGCACGCGCCAGGAGCTCGGCTTCGGATTCCGGTGCCACGCCAGCGATAGTTACACGACGGGCTTGGTGTGGCGAGCCACGAGCAGCGCGATGTCATCGTTTTGCTGCGCGAGAAACGCCTGCACCGAGGTCAGCAGCCGATCTCGAATCTCGGCCACGGGCGCGCCCGCCGCCGCTTCGAGCTCCGCGCACAGGCGCTCGATCCCGTATTGCTCGCCCGCAGCGTTGGCCGCTTCGATCGCGCCGTCGGTGTAGAGCAGCAGCACGTCACCGTCTTCCAGACGGGCGTGTTGATCTTCGGTCGCGTCGGCAATGTCTTCGGTTGCGCCCACCCAGGTACCGAGCGTCTCGATGCGCTCGCACCTGCCGGTCGCCGCACGCAAAATCACCAGCTCCTCGTGGGCACCTGCGAACACCAGCTCCCCATTGGCGAAGTAGCGCAGCAAAGTCAAAGTCGCGTGCTCGTCCTGCCCCAGACGATTTCGCACGTTGTCGTACAGCACGGCGTTGACGATTTTCACGATTTCCCGCGGCGCCGCCCCAAAATTTTCGCGCCCGAGCGCCGCCACCATGCTCTGCAGCATCATCATCACCAGGCCCGGGCGTAGGCCATGCCCGGCCACGTCCCCGATCCCGAGCCAACAACCACCACTGCCCGGCAGCACGTCGTAGTAATCACCACCCACCTCGGTGGCTGGCACCATCACGGCCGCGATCTCCAAGTTCTCGACCTGCAGATCGCAGGGCAAAATCGAGGTTTGAATGCGTGTGGCGATCTCCAGCTCTTGCTCGAGCCGCTCTTTTTCGGCCTTCTCTCGGTTGCTGGCCTCTTCCGCGACTCGGCGCACGAGCTCAGCGCCGCGCAGCGCCGCGCTGATCAACTCGCGCAGCAGCTCGTACACCACGCGCCGTTTCGGCCCCAGCTCGAGCACGGCGTAGCCGAGCTGACGAGCTTCGAAGAACAGCGGCTCGACGAGCAGCGACTTTCGGCGGTCACCGCGCAGCGCGCTCGGCACGATCTGCGCAGTCTCGAAGGACGAGACGGCGCTCGAAATGTCGAGCAGCCGGCGCTCCGAGTAAGCCACGATCATGTGCGAACGCGCAGCCGAGGCGCCGTCCCCTTCGTACAGCGCCACGTACGCGGACGCGATATCGAGCGCGGGCAAACGATCGGCCAAGGCGCGAGGCAGCGATTCGACGTCGAAAGACGTGATCAGTGACTCGCTGGTGTCGGTCAGGATCCCCGCAGCGCGCTCGGCCTGTCCGCGCAACGCGCGCTGCTCACGCTCGACCGCGTCGGCAATCATTACCCGAACGCGCTGCCAAACGTCTTCGAAGCGCATCCAGCGTCGTGGGTCGTTCATCACGCACGGTAAGACCCGGCGGCGAATGACCGAGACCGCGTGTTGCCAAGCCCCCGCGTCGCCTTCGGCGGCTGCGGTCCTAATCAGCATTTCGTCGAGCAAAGACAAGAGATCGTGATCGGAAGCGCCCAAGGTGGCCAGGCGCACGGCATCCAAGGTCTTGTCGATCCAACCGTCGGGACCGACCACACGCGAAACGCGCTCTGCGCGCGCGAGCTCGGCCGACAGCTCCTGGCGCCGGTGCGCGAAAGCTTCTTCGAACGGAAGCGGATCGGCGTCGAGCATGTACTGCGTTTCGGACGGCGCCCCCTCCGACAAGCAACCGCAAGAACGGCGCTTGATGAAATGCGATGCCAAGAGGCGACTGCCAAAGGCAGGCTGTCCCGCCAGCGAATCGACCACGTACTCGAGCGCACACTCTGCAATTTCCCAATACGGCTGGCGCACGGTAGCCAGGGTGGGCGAACCACTGCGCGCGTCTTCGCTGTCGTCGAAGCCGACCACTGCCACGTCATCCGGGACGCGAACGCCGCGCTCCTTCAGGGCACGCATCGCGCCCAGCGCCGAACGATCGTTGGCCGCGACAACTGCGTCGAAAACGATTCCGTGATCGAGCAGCTCGAGCATCACCAGGTATCCCTGGTTCTCGTTGAAGTTGGCCGTGGTCACTCGCCGCGCATCGAACGGAATGCCGAATTGCGCGAGCGCCTCGCAGTAGGCTTCGAAGCGAACTGCGGCCTCCGGGTAGTCCGTCGGACCACGTAAGAATGCGATTTTGCGGCGGTTGTGGACCGTGATCAGATGCAGCACGGCATCACGCATGCCCGCTGCGTTGTCGGCCTGCACCACCGAGTAGCCGGGTACCTCGATGCCCACCGAGCAAATCGGTAGCCCATGAAAGGAGTCCAGAAACTCCTTCATCAACGGGGCCGTGGTGTTCAAATTGAGCGCCACCAGGCCATCCAGCGCAGCGCTTCCGGCGAGCTCGAAACAGCGATTCCGCTGTCTTTCGTAGCCCGCCGGCGAGTGCAATGACCCGCCGGCGAAGCACATCAGATCCAAACCACGCCGGGCGCATTCGGCGTCGAACGCCCCCACCACCATACTCGCGTACTCGTTGTACAGCGCGTCGAGCAACAAGCCGACGACGGGGCGGGGGCGAACGTTTCTCGGCAAAGGGTGCCGCGTGCCTACTGCAGGACCCTGAACTCGATGCGCCGGTTCTTTTCGCGTCCTGCGGCCTTCTTGTTGTCCGCGATCGGCTCCTCGGCGCCTGCACCGCGAGTCTTCAGCCGCTCGGGCGCAACGCCGTTGTCCACCAGCCATTGCTTCACGGCGTCGGCGCGTTCTTGAGATAGCCGTTGGTTGACCGCCGGATCACCCTCACTCGAGGTATGACCGGAGATTTCCAGGTGAATGCTCGGGTAGCTGTTCAAGACCTTGGCCGCGTTGCCCAACACGGGCTTCGACTTCGCGGTGACCGTGGCCTTGTTCTTGTCGAAGTAGATGCCTTCGATCACGCCCGAGAACTTCTTGACCGCTTCCGGCACGGTGTCGGGGCAGCCGTCCTCGTCCTCGAAGCCATTCTTGGTCTCCGGCTTGTCGACGCACTTGTCTTTGTCGTCGAAGATGCCGTCGCCATCCTTGTCACGGATCGGGCAGCCATCGGGTTTAACGCCGACCTCCTTCGGGCATAGATCGCAAGGCAGCGGCACGCCGTCCTTGTCCGGATCCGGATCCGGGCAACCCTTCGGGGCCGGACCGGCCTCGCGCGGGCAGAAGTCGTCCTTGTCGAGCACGCCGTCCGTATCCGTGTCCGCCGGGCAACCATTGGGCGCGACACCTTGTTCGGCCGGACATTGGTCCTCGCTATCGATGTAGCCGTCGTGATCGGAATCTGGCGGAGGCGGAGGCGGCTGCTTGCGGCTGCGCTCGATCGTGCTGGAGAGCCCGACCAAAATCTCGAACGTTTGCGCCTGGCCGTCCTTCTGCTGATTCGAGGTCAACGTGTCACGCAAATCGAGCCGTATGGCCAACGCGTGAGTCAGCGGAAACTTCGCGCCGATACCGAAATGCCACGCGGGATCCGCGTCGTTGGCCATCGTGCGACTGATGGCGCCCAAGGTGCCGAAGCCTCCCAAGATGAACGGGGTGACGTGAGGTAGCGGAGCTTGAAGCACGAGATGTCCGCGGAGCGCATACAGAGCCGCGCTGGTCTCGGTGTCCTTGACCTTGCTCGCGGCTGCCATGCCTTCGGCTTCGAGCCCCAGGAACGACAGCGGGTAGTAACCAAGCCGCGCGCCAAGCTCTGCGCCAGTGGCGTAGGGCTTTTGCGGGTAGGCCTCATAGCGCAAGTTGTGATCGGAATTCGGGAAGATGGCGCCGCCGAAGATGCCCAACTCGAGCACGTTACCTTCAGGCGGAAATCCGGATTCGTACGGTTCGAATGGCGCAGCTTCGGGCTCACCCTTGGGCGGCGCAGCAGCGCTCGCCGAAGCATCCGCTGGCGCGGCCTCCTTCGGCGCAGCAGCGCTCGCCGAAGCATCGCTCGTCGCTCCGTCTGCGCTCGAGACCGACACCGAACCAGAGGTGCCTGCAGCCTGGGCAAAAGCGCTGCCCGCGACAGTAAGACTGAACCCCCATACGAACCAACTAGTTAGCGGCTTAGACATTTCTTGACACCCTTCGAGCTTTCAAGACTCACAACAACACCCTCTATCAAAAACCACCGCTACCAGATCACCCGTGCTCTTTCCAAGTCCATGCAAAAAAGCCAGACGCAAAGCACGGATGCGCTACCTTCCGCGGGTGAGGCGAATCCGTACAAAAATGCAGCAACTCGCCCCCTGTGCGCTGCTTTGCTTACTTTGCGGCACACAGTGCGCAACCTCGAAGCCGGACACGACGCAGCGCCAGGTTCCTACAGAGGTCAGTGTGGCTGCGCGACCGTCGGCCGCCGCCAGCCCATCGCCAATCGCGCTTCCCAGGCTAGCGGCTGCGCCCGCGAGCGCGCCGTCGGCCGCCCCCCCCACGACGCCAGAAAAGCCCGCCAAAGGGCGCCTGTACGCGCGGACGCGCTATGTCTGGATCCGACCCGAGCCGGACGCGCAGAAGGAGTGGATCGGCTATCTGTGGACCGGCGGTTCGGTCGCACTCAGGAGCAACAAGCCGGTTTTCGGACCTGGCTGCATGAATTGGTACGCGGTCGAGCCACGCGGCTACGTCTGCGTCGACGGCAATCGCGCAACGCTCGATGCGAACGATGCCGTATACCGCGCCGTCCTACCGTACGCGCCCAACTTGAGCTCGCCGTGGCCGCATCTGTACGGTGAATCGCTCGGCCTCACCGCCGAGGCAGCGCTCCACGATTCACCCGTGAGCTTTCCGCCACTGCCGAACGCCATTCACGAGCCGCGCAACCAGCTGCATCGGCGTTCCACCGTCGCCTACAGCCGCGAGGTCAGCGCCGACGGACACGACTTCTTGCTCAGCGCCGACTACCAATGGCTGCCCAAAGCCAGCGTCACGCCCTATCCAGTCGTGAAGTTTCAAGGCCTGAAGCTCGGGCAAGACGCACGCCTCCCACTCGCGTTCTTCAAAGGCAAGGATCGCCCCGCGTATGCACGTACCGCAAACGGCGATTTCGCCACGAGCGGCGAAACCTTCTTGCGACTGAGCTTCGTCGAGCTGACTGGCGAGCAACAACTGGTAGGCAAAGAGCGCTACCTGCGAACCACGCGCGGAGAGCTCTGGCTCAAGGCGAGCGATGCGGTGTTGCCCGTTCCGCAATCCAAAACACCATGGGGCGCCGACGTCGGCCGCGAAGACACGACCGCCAACGCGCCCAAGGGTCGCGGAACTTGGCTGGAGGTAGCCGTCACGGCCGGCTATCTGATCGCCTACGAAGGCACCAAACCCGTGTTTGCGACCTTGATTTCACCCGGTCGCGGCGGCTTCGCCAAGCCCGGTGAGGATCCAATCGAGCACGCGCTCACACCGACCGGCACCTTCCCGGTGTCGGGCAAGTTCGCCACCGCGACCATGGAAGCGCCGGGGGAGTTGATCCACTCGGACGTACCCTGGACCCAAAACTTCAGCGGCCCGCACGCCCTGCACAGCGCCTATTGGCACGACAGTTGGGGCGAATTCAAAAGTGGTGGCTGCGTGAACCTCTCGCCCATCGACGGCCGCACGCTGTTCGAATTCAGCGAGCCCGCCCTCCCCCCAGGCTGGCACGGAGTCCGCTGGCTCCCCTGGCTGGGGCCATCGACACTGGTCGTCGTGCACCGCTAACCGATCGCGCGCGCTCCTCCACAGAATCGACACCCTCCGGGGAGGGAGAGGCCCGCCGAGATCGCCGAGATCGCCGAGATCGCCGAGTCCTCAGCGCGCCGAGTAAGGCAGAATGCACCGGGTGAGCTCGCGAACAATTTGGTTGGGGTCGCACTTCGCGTCAGGACTCGGCAATTGCAAAGAAGCGGACGGCCACGCTCAGCACCCGCGACTCCATGCAACCAAGAAGATCCGGGTCAGCCAGGTGACCTATCCGATTTCGGCTGCGCCAAATTTTGGCAATTTCCGCGACGCGAACTGCCGCGCAAAGTGAACCCCAACCTCCCCCTCTGCGATCTCGGCGATCTCGGCGATCTCGGCGGGCTCTCGGCTCTTGGCGTGTTGGGCGAGCAAGCCATTCGCAGAGCGGACGGAGTGGCGGGTTAGGTTTTTTCGCGGGCGAGGGCTTCGCGTAGCTCTCGGAGCTCACGGGTGAAGCCGCCGGAGAGGATCGGGAAGCGGCACCAGGTCTTGGGGTCCAGGCTTTCGTCGTCGACATGGAAGCTTGGCGCATAGCGCTCACGCTTCCATTGATTGCGACTCCACAGGCGGAAGAAGCGATCGAGCCAGAGCCACAGGTCGTCTTTCGAGTATTGGCTGAATTGAGCCGAAATCAGGCTCAGCACTTCACGTGGGCTCCGCTTGTCGCGAATGGCGGCGCGCTCGATCGCGTCCAGCACCTCGTAGGGCATCAGATCTGCTTCGTCCGTTTGCGTGGCCGACGGTGGGCGCAATTCGGCAGTGGGCGCCTGCACGTTCACGGCATCGAGCTCGGGGATCGGCCCGACCTCGTGTGGGCCCGTCTTTTCCAGCCAAACCAAGAAGCGACGCAAGAAAGCCTTGTCGATGCCAGCGATCGGACTCAGGCCGCCAGCGGTGTCGCCATCCATCGTGGCATAGCCCACGGCCGCCTCCGAGCGGTTACTGGTCGAGAGCAGCAGCGCAGAACTCAGGTTCGCCAAGAGCCAGACCGAGGGCGCGCGCACTCGCGCTTGGATGTTCTGCAACGCCAAATCGTCGCGCTGCCAATCGAGCTTGCGGCCGAGCGCGCCTTCGACGGACGACACGTAGCCGGCCACCAGTGCTTCGACGTCGAATTCGAGGTGCGTTGCGCCGAGGGCGCGCGCCACGCCAGCGGCGGCATCGCGCGTGATTTTCGAGCTATTTCGGGTCGCTTGGTAGGCAGTGGTCAACAATGCCGTGGTCAGCTCGCGCTCCGAGCTCAGGCGTGACAGCCCTTCGACGTGCTCGAACTTCTGCGCGAAGCCATCGAGGCCGAGCTCACGCACGGCGAAGCGCACCATCAGCGTGACCAAGCAGGCAACGGCCGCCGAATCGGCCCCGCCGCTCAACGACACCACGAAGCCGCGCGCGCGACTCTTGCGGCAGTAGTCGAACAGACCGAGCGCGATCGCCCGAGCAAATTCTTCTTCCTTCAGGTTGGTAGAGCGCTCCCACTCGGCCGCGCCCGCGTCGGGGTCGAACGCCTCCAGCTTCGGAAAAGCAAACTCTACCTGCACGCCTTCGCCTGGCGCGCTGACCACCCGCGGTTGGGAGCTGCTCAGCGACGAGTGCAGCACGCGCGTCAAGTCGACGTCGATCACGGCGCTGATCAAGGTGTGGTCCGCGAAGCTGAAACGCGGTGCTTGCGCGATCAGCTTGCCCGCCGTGGCGATCAACGCATCTCCGTCGTAGATAGCACGACCCGCTTCGTTGCCGAGCAGGTTTGCGTACACGTAGCTCACGCCAAACGCTCGCGAGCCCTCCAGCACCAGGCGACGCCGCACCTCCTGCTTGGCGAACGCAAAATGACTGGCGCTCGGGTTCAGGATCAAATCGACCCCGGTCAGCGAAAGTTCGGCCCCGTGGCGCTGCGCCACCCACGCATCCTCACAAATCTCGAAGCCGATGCGCACGCCGGAACAGTCGAAGAAGATGTCACCGAGTGGCACCTCCCGACCGAGCACGGAAATGGTGGTGCGCGTGCCCGCAGGCCAAGGCTTGAACCAACGCGGCTCGTAGTGGATGCCGTCGCCGGAAAGCACGCGTTTGGCGACGAAGCCGAGCAGCTTGCCGTCGCCGAGCAAGGCGCACGCGTTGTACAGGGCTTTGTTGTGGAACAGCGGCAAGCCCACGCTGACCAAGAGCCCCTGCGTGGCTGGCAGAATCTCCGCCAGCAGTTCCAGTGCCATGGCCTGCGTGGCGGGTGCGAGGAAGGCATCTTCGCAGCCGTAACCGGAGATGCACAGCTCCGGCAAGCAAAGCACGCTCACGCCCCGTGCGCGCGCCGCTTCGATCGCCGAGACGATGTGCGTGCGATTTCCGTCCCAGTCGAGCGGGGTCTGGTTCAGGGTCGCTGCCGCGACGCGCAGTAGCTTCATGACAAGCGTGAAGCTAGCAGTTCCGCGGGCTGGGTTCCTGCAAATAGCGGCGCGAGCGCCGGTGCGTCAGTCGAAGGTCGGCGCGGGGCGTGCGGCGACGCTGCTCGCAGCCGTACCCAGGTCTTTGCCCGCGCGCAAGCAGGAGTAGCAATCACTCAGGCCCAGAAAGCCGCAGCCACGCCGATCGTCGAAGCGCTTGAGCGCGGGCGCCACGCGCTCGTCTCCCTCGCTGGCCGCGCGCACGAGCCAGCGCTTCACGCTGGCGCAGCCCTCCTTTTGCGCCTTACCGAGCTCGAGCAGGAGCTTCAGCGCGGGCGAGGCCTTGGCCCGCACCGCATCGTCGTCGAGATAGGTCCGAGCAAGCTTGCTGAGCGCCGCGCGGCTCGGCACGCCCTTCGAGGAGTCCCAAAGCTCATACAGCAAATCGACGCCGTTCGTGCCCAGGCCGCCGGCGGCGAACTTCAGTGCAGCCTCTGTCGTTTGCGTATCGAGCGCTGCGCGCCGAATGTCCGCGAGCAACTTCGGATCACGAGCGAGCTCGGGCTTGGCCAGGACACCCTGCTGGTATGCCGCAACGCTTGCCGAAAGGTGCTCGAGCTTCGCGTAGCCGCGCCCCAGCGCCAGCCACTCGTTCCCGCCCCTGAGTGGCTCGGGCCGGGCGCTGAGCTCGGCGAGCGCGGTCTGATCACCTGCCTCTGCCCGTAAGATCAGCTGCTCGAGTTGCGAGTCCTTGGCTACGGCGGCGTTCGAAGCATCGTCCTTGATCGTGGCTGCCTCGTGCTTGCCACCGAAGAGCAGCGATCCGATCACGATCAGGGTGGCGATGACCAGCACCGAGAGCAACGCGCCCGCCCCGAACAGCCACAGCGGGATGCGCTGTTTGCCGAGCAAAACCTGACGCTTGAGCAGCGCTTCGCCGAGCCCATTTCTGGCCATGGCGTGCGGGGTCGTCTCGCCGAAAACGGTCGGCGCGAACCCTGGGCCCGGCTCCGTTGCGTCGACCACGGTCAGCTCGGAGCTCGACATCGTGCCGGGCCGAGCGAGCCGTGCCCCCGACGCAGGGACGGCGGGGACGCCGCCCGACGCGGCAGGTGCTGCCAGGATGCGATCGATGCGCTCGAGCAACTCGCCCGCGCTCTGCACGCGCTCGTCGCGATTTTTGCGCATCAGCAGCAGGACCAGATCCACGATTGCGGAGTCGACGCTGGCGGGCAAAGCCGGTGGCTCGGCGGTCAGGTGACGGGTGAGCACCACCACCAGATCGTCGTCCTTGAACGGTGAAGAGCCGGCCAACATCTCGAACAAGATCACGCCCACGGTGTATAGATCTGCGCGTGCGTCCACGAGCTCGCCGCGGGCTTGTTCGGGTGACATGTACTCGGGCGTGCCGAACACGGTGCCGATTTGCGTCAGCGCGGGCTGCTCGACAGTCTCTTCGACTTTGACTTTGGCGATGCCAAAATCGAGCACCTTCACGAAGTCAGGCTCGTCGTCACGGTCGACCAACATCACGTTGTCGGGTTTCAGATCGCGATGCACGATGCCCACGCCGTGCGCGGCCTGCAGAGCCTCCACGATTTGACGCGTGATGCGCAGCGCGCGCAGCGGCGACAGCGCGCCCTCTTTGCTCACCAGCTTGGCCAGGCTCTGACCTTCGATGAACTCGAGCACCAAGTAGAACGAGCCGTCCTCCAGTTGCCCGAAGTCACTGGCGGACACCACGTGCAGGTGCTCGATGCGACCCGCTGCCACCGCCTCACGCTCGAAGCGCGCCACCACCTCGGGGAAGGCGGTCATCTCCTTGTGCAAGACTTTGACCGCGACGGCCTTGCGCATGTGGACGTGCTCGGCGCGATACACCGCGCCCATGCCACCACTGCCAATCAGGGCTTCGATCCGGTAGCGCCCCGCGAGCAAGGTCCCGAGTAGAGCATCGCGCTCAGCAGACTGTTCGTCGTCGCGCAGGCTCACGGCACCGTATTCTGTGAAGCTTTGCACCGAGAGTCTAGGACTACGGCTAGGGCTTGCCGGAGCCTAAGAGGCGACCGCCATTAGCGCGCGAATTGTCGGTGATTCCTCGATGTAGGACAATCCTTTCACCGGCCTCGCGACCGTGCGCGTACGCCTCGGATCCGTGGCCGACCGCATAACGCGTCCAGCGAATGCGAGGATGCCGCTTGCGAAAGAAGCCGTCGAGTGCTGCATCCCCTACCCACACCAGCCCCTCGGCCTTGGATTTTTTGCGCTCGCGCTCCAGCCGCTCACGAAATCCAGACATGACACCCGCCACGAAGGTCAGGCGCTTTGCGCCGCGACCGGAAGGCGTGCGCCGATAATCGCGAAACAATCGTTCGGCAGTCACATTTAGAAACGCGTGCACGTACTCCGCTAGCTCCAGGTTCGCATCCGAGCCGCAGATTTCCAGCACGCTTCCGCGCCTACCTGCTTGGGCTCGCCAGACCGGCACCCAGATCGTCTGCACGAAGAAATGGTCGGCCAGGATCCCGGCCAAGATGCGTTGCGCCTCGTTGACCCGCCCGCTCGGCTCGCCCAGATGGCGAAAACCGTAGGCCGGCGCTAAGCCGCTGACCGCCAAGTCGATGTTGTATTTGAGCATCAAGCGCTGCGCGGCGCTCATCGCGACTTGCGCCTCGTGCTCGTTCGAGCTTTCGGCCAATGCCAAGAGCTTGGCGATACGCTCGAGCAAGTGCTGGTCGGGAGAGGCCCGCTTGTCGACACGCGGCACGCCGGCGGCGCTCGGATCGATGCCACGTTCTTCACACACCCGGCGGAAGACGACGCCATGCATGGCATCGTCCGGCTGGCCCAGCACTTCATCGACGTACTGGTGCGCCATCTCGTGCTTGAGCACCTCCACCAGCACGCCCCAACCATGGTCGAGCAACAAGCTACGTGCGATTTCGATCACCCGTAGGCCGCCGTGCCAGCGCCCCAGGCGCGAGCTCGAATCGACGAGCTCGAGCGCCGGACGCGTGAGCTGAAAACGGAACAGCGCGCCATTCAAATCTTCCCAAGTGCGGATAATCGCGTGCAATGCCGCGCGTTCGAGTTCTTCGCTCAGACGTTGGCCGTGGGCTTCCATGGTCGGCCCCGAGTGTGTCATGCGCGGGGCTTTTTGCTAGCATCGCGCCCATGAGCCGATACGAAGATGCCCTGCGCTACCACCGAGAGGGGCGTCCCGGAAAAATAGAGGTCGTCTGGACCAAGCCCGTCGCGTCACAGCTCGACCTATCACTGGCCTATTCACCTGGCGTCGCCGCACCCTGCCTCGAGATCGCCAAAGATCCGGACGCGGTCGATCTATACACCGCGCGTAGGAACCTGGTCGGCGTGGTCACCAACGGGACCGCGGTACTCGGCCTAGGCAACATCGGCCCGCGCGCCGCCAAGCCGGTGATGGAGGGTAAGGGGGTGCTGTTCAAGCGCTTCGCGGACATCGACGTATTCGACATCGAGGTCGATGAAGTCGACCCCGAGAAGTTCATCGCCATCGTGCGCGCGCTGGAACCGACCTTCGGCGCCATCAATCTGGAAGACGTGCGCGCGCCAGACTGCTTCGTGATCGAGCGGGCGTTGCGCAAGCAGATGAAGATCCCGGTCTTCCACGACGACCAACACGGAACGGCCATCATCACGGCAGCCGCCGTGCGCAACGCGGCGGAGCTGCAAGACAAGCCCTTGGACACGCTGCGCGTCACCTGCGTCGGCGCTGGCGCTGCGGCCACCAGTTGCATGGAGATGTGGGTGCGCATGGGCGTCCGCCGCGAGCACATCACGCTCGTCGACGTGGCCGGCGTCTTGTATCGAGATCGCGGAGATATCGACGAATTTCGGGCCGCGTTCGCCCGCCCAAAGAGCGACGGTCGACGCACCCTGGCCGAAGCCATGGTCGACGCCGACGTGATGATCGGCCTGTCGGCGGCCGGCGTGGTCAACGCCGCGATGCTGAAGACCATGGCCAGCCGTCCAATCATCTTCGCGCTCGCCAACCCCGATCCCGAGATCGGCTATGCCGAGGCGCTGCAAGTGCGCCCGGACGCGATCGTCGCCACCGGCCGCAGTGACTTTCCGAACCAGGTCAACAACGTGCTCGGCTTCCCTTACATTTTCCGCGGCGCCTTGGACGTGCGCGCGACCTCGGTGAGCGAGGAGATGAAGGTCGCAGCAGCGGAAGCCATCGCCCGACTAGCGCGCGAGGACGTACCCGATCAAGTGCTGCGTGCCTACGGGCGGCAACGCATGCGCTTCGGACGCGACTACATCATCCCCAAGCCATTCGATAATCGCGTGTTGTATTGGGTGGCGCCCGCCGTAGCCCAGGCCGCCATGGCGTCCGGCGTGGCACGCGACCAGATCGACGTCGACGAATACAAGGAACGGCTTTACCGCACGATCTCGCCCACGCGCCGCGTGCTGTGGAACATCACGGAAAGCGCCAAGAGCGATCCGCGGCGCATCGTGTTTCCGGAATCGGAGAGCGACAACATCCTACGCGCGGCGCAGCGCGTAATCGAAGAAGGCATCGCTCAGCCCATCCTGCTCGGTGTGCCGGAACGAATTCACGAACAAGCGCGCAAGCTCGGCTTGCACCTGGAGCAGGTGACGATCGTGGACCCGCGCCAAAGCGACAAGCTCGAGGCCTACGTCGATGCCTATTGGCACAAGCGGGAACGCAAGGGCGTGACGCGGCACGCAGCCTACAAGGAGATCCGCCGTTCGCGCACCGCGTTCGGCTTGATGATGCTGGAGCTAGGTGACGCCGACGGCCTCGTGGCGGGCGTGCGCCAAGACTATCCGGCCACCATTCGCCCGGCATTGCAGATCATCGGCACGACCGAAGGCGTGCGGCGCGCCGCAGGCATGTACATGGTGATCGCCAAGAGCGGCGTGCGCTTCCTGGCGGACACCACGATCAACATCGAGCCCGACGCGGATACGCTGGCGGAGATCGCCATTCTGGCGGCCGAGACCGTCGCCGACCTCGGCTTGGAGCCCCGCGTCGCCATGCTGTCGTTCTCGAATTTCGGGGACGCGCCGCACGCGCAGTCGCTGAAGGTCGCAGCGGCCACCGCGCTGGTGAAGGCGCGCAGGCCGGACTTGATGATCGAAGGAGAGATGCAGGCCAACCTCGCGCTGGACGAAGAAGCACGCGCACCGTACCCGTTCAGCCGACTCAAGGGCGCGGCCAACGTGCTCATCTTCCCGAACCTCGATGCCGGCAATGCGGCCTACAAGTTGTTGGGAGTGATCGGTGACGGTGACGTGATCGGTCCCATCGTTCTGGGCATGAGGAAGCCGGTCAACGTGCTGCAACAGGGCGCGAACGTGGACGCCATCGTGCACATCACGGCCATCACCGTCGCCCGCTCTATTCGACTGGATGCGCGCGCCAAATGAGGCGGGTTCGAATACCGTGCGTTTGGGAACCCGTGATCGCCCCTCCAGCAATCCCTCGGAAAGGCTCGCGGAGCCGACGAAATATTTTTCATCGCTGATGTCGATCCGGTCACGGCTCCTTCGCCATCGGGGCGAGGCATAGCGTCCTCGCGTCAACCTAGGGAGATCGCGATGAAAAAGTTCCTGGTTTTGTACCGTTCCACCATCTCGGCCGCGGAACGCATGGCCAAATCGAGCCCCGAGCAACCCGGGCAATTCGATCGAGCTGCTCGAGCAATTGTCGATGCCAGGCAGCTGAGGCTCACGCCGCGCGTCCCCGCCGAGCAGCAGCTCGGCGGGCGCGCTGATTCCTATCCGCAGCGCTTGCTTCCACGCGGCCACGTGCGGAGGCGCACTGCGCCCCTTGGCTTAGGGTGAGATGGTCACGCTATCGAGCTTGAATGCCGTCAGACGTCCCGCGCTGATCACGAAGGAACCTCCTGTCGTAGCGAGGTCTTCTTGGTAACAGAACAAGTCGATGCCGAGATCGCCCGCCTTCACCTCAATGACCGAGTGTGAGCCGACGGTGACTTTCTGGTACCCATCTGGCTTGGGAGCGCCTGGAATCCAGCGTATGGGGTCACCGTTCTTCCCGCCCGTTCGGACCGAGCAAAGCATCAGGGGTATCTGAGCGGGGTCGGTCGCAGTTAGCTCGGCGAGGAACGAGACTTCCACGAGGTAATCGCCCGGCTCCGGCAGCGTGAGGTGCACGAAGTTTGCGCCGTTGTGCGTGAGGGTTATCGGCCCGCTGTTGGTGTTCGTGAACGCATGGAGCCCCGGCCCGCTTGGCCCGGTCGCTCCCGTCGCACCTGCCGGTCCAGCCGGTCCCGGAGCGCCATTCATGCCCGCCGGACCTTGCGGCCCTGCGACGCCGGCCGGTCCCGCTGGCCCTTGGGCTCCCGTCGCGCCTTGTGGGCCCGTTGGCCCCGTGGGTCCCGGCGGTCCGAGCACCCCGCCGAGCGCGGAGCACCCCGATCCCGTCATGCCCAAATTAACCACCACGCTGCCGTTCAGATTGTTTAGCGGTAACGAGGCGCCCGACGTGCAAGTACTGCCGCTCGAAGCCGCCACCTGATAGCTCCCCGCGCCGAGCCCCGGAATCGAGTAGTGCCCGGTCCCGTCCGAGAACGCCGTGCGGCTCTCCGACCCCGTGAGCTTCACCATCGCGCCCACCGTCGGCCCGCTCGACGTGCTGACGAGCCCAGAAATCACGAACGACCCGGTGATGGCCTCCGACGAAGACCGCGTCGGCGCGCCATCGTCACCCTTGGCTCCCGCGCAGCCGACGAGCGCCAGAAGCGCCCCGAGCCCGACGAACCCAGCCCTCGACGTAAGCCCGCGCCGAACACCAATGCTCGATAAATCATGTCTCATGGTCATTCATTTCTCCTGCGCCCGAGCACCCTGAGCACCGGCACGCAGTGGCCCGAGGAACCCCCCGAATCACTCGCGCTGCGCTTCGAGCCGAACACCCAGCCGCCCGTATTCGACATGTCACCAGCCGAATGGCCAGTCTTCTACCAGCACGGGCATCACACCCGCAAGCGTGACGGCTTCGGACGCGTCACCGACCTCGGACATAGAGCTTGATGCTTCGATGACACACAGGTCCGTCAACGAGGCGCGTTCGCCGACCTGCACCGCGGCTGGTGCTCCATTCCGCGCCTTCGCGAACGTCTCAGAGCCCAGAATGCGTTCCCGGCCGACGTAGAGTGGGCGGCAACGGACGCTCCGAGAGCGACCGCGGGGCTTCGTCGATCAGCCCGATTCCAGGCTAGTCATCGATTCGCACCAAGCCGGAGTTGGTGCCGAAGTACACGTGAGTGTCGTCCGCGGCGATCGCGTGCGGGTTGTCTTCGCCGGAAGCGAGCATGGTGCTGATGGTCGCGCCGACCAGTTGCTTGACGACGGTGCCGCAAGTGCCGCAAGTCCAATACACGGTGCCCGCGTGCGCCACCATGGCCGTGACCACGCCCGTGCCGGGGGCGAACGTCGTGACCGGACCGCCCGTTACGGCAATTTGATTGATGTCATTGCCCTGTTGGAAGAACAGCGTCGAGCCGTCAATCGCTAGCGTGGTGCGCACCACACTGCCTACCAGCATCGTCGCCGCTCCACCACTGAGCGGCGCTCGAAACACGCCGCCGCCACCATCGTGCGTGAAGTACACGTTCGTCGCGTCTACGACGAGTGAGAACGGATAGTAGTTGTGGTGCGTAATTGGGTCCGTATCGGGGAGCAGCGAAACCTCGCTCGAGCCGGAGGCAGACAAGCTCGTGTCGTAAAGCTTCGCGACCGCCGGGACACCGTAGAGCACGTGGGTCACGGTATCCGCCGGTGTATTGCCCGTGGCGTAGACGGCGACCGCTTGATTCGAGACCAGATCCTCCCCGTGGTGCGAAACCTGCACCGGGCTGCCGCTTCGCAGCGACAGCTGCCAGACCCCGGCGTCAGCCGGCAAAGTCCCGATATTGGCCCAGAATATCGAGCTGCCAAAGCGCACGAGTGAGCTCATGTTGGTGGTGCTGGTTGCGATCGTGGTCTTCGCGCCGCCGTCGAGCGGCACTCGATCGAGCTCGTTCGGCAAGGTGGCGGCGTTCGTGAAGTAAACATCCGTGTCGCCGATGGCGATACTCGAAGGCGACACGCCGCTGACCAGCGTCACGCGGTTGCAGCCTGTCACGCAGCCGAGCACTGCCAGCCCCATGCACACGGCCAGCGCTTGGCACCGAGCACGCGTTCCTATCGACCCCAACTCGATTGCCTCGGCTTCCATCGACCAGCCCTCTTTTCCGGCGAGGGCACCGACAGCCCAGCGCGCGCTTCGACCACTAACTCACGCTCGGCGCCACGCCTATGGTCATTTCGATCGACCCAATGCCGTTGCGCGTCGAGTTGCGACGCGGTGCTCCATCAACGTCCATCGCCTTCGTCGCCGACTCGCCGCGGTTTGGGCGTTTGTGCAAACGCGCTTTGCCGGGCGTGCGCTCGAACTTTCTCGGCGTGAGCGAAGGCCGGCAATACCGCCACCTGCGCGATGTTTCCCGCACCGACCAAGGCGTAGCGAATCTTTCTATCGCTTCCCATCGGCCGGCGCGCTGCATGAGCCGCGCCAAAAGAGGTCGTGAGCTCGCGCGTCGGGCGCGCGCGAATTGCCCCGCAAACGGCAATCCAGAAAGTCATTCCATGGGGCGGCTAGCCACAGAGCGAGGCGGGCTTGCGGGCACGACTGACGCACTGGTACCGCGTGCTCCCGCACTGGGGCTTCGATATTTCGGCTAACGCCAGCGGCCTGAGTCCTGCATTGGGGCCAGCATGAGTCGCTTGATCTTGGTCGCCAATCGTCTACCCGTGTCGCTCGATTTGAGCGACGGCCAAGTCAAGGTCCAACCCAGCGCGGGCGGTCTCGCAACCGGCATGCGTGGCCTTGGCAAACAGGAGCAAACCAGCTGGGTCGGTTGGCCTGGGGGCACACCCAGTGATGATGAGCAGCGCGCCGAGCTCGATCAAAAGCTGGCGGAACATTCGGCGACCCCCGTGTACCTCTCCGCGCAGGAGGCCGAGCGCTTCTACGAGGGCATGTCAAACAGCGTCATTTGGCCGGCATTTCACTACTTGATCGATCGCATGCCGCTGTTCGTGCAGGACTTCGACGACTACCGCACGGTCAACGAACGCTTCGCGGACTGCGTGTGCGCACAAGCCAGCGAAGATGCATTGATTTGGATCCACGACTACCACTTGTTGCTCTTGCCGCAGATCCTGCGTGAACGCCTGCCGCGCGCGAGGATCGGTTTCTTTCTGCACATCCCCTTTCCGTCATCGGAGATCTTCCGATTGCTGCCTCATCGGGAAGAGTTGCTCCGCGGCATGCTGGGCGCAAATCTAATCGGGTTTCACACATTCGCCTACGCGCGCCATTTTTCCGACGCTTTGCTCGGCAACCTGGGCGTCGAACCGGAGCTCGATCGCGTCGACGTCGACGGCCGCCATGTCTCGATCGGCGTATTCCCGATGGGTATCGACGTACAAACCTTCGAGCGCTTGGCCAACAGTGCAGAGCTACCGGAACGCGTCGCAGCGCTACGCCGCGCACAAGGCGTCGAGCAACTGATGCTGGGCGTGGACCGCTTGGACTATACCAAGGGTATTTCTCGCAAATTATTGGCCGTGGAGCGTCTCTTCGAGCGCAGCCCGCAATTTCGCGGAAAAGTCCGCATGCTGCAGGTTGCCGTGCCTTCACGCGAGAACGTCGCGGAGTACAAGAGCCTGCGCGCTGAGGTGGAAGGGCTGGTCGGGCGCATCAACGGCTCGAGCGGCTCGCTGCACGACGCGCCGATTCACTATTTGTACAAGCCGCTCACGCAAGAAGAGCTGGTCGCGAGCTATCGCGCGTCCGAGATCATGGTCGTCACACCGCTGCGCGACGGCATGAACCTGGTGGCCAAGGAATACGTCGCATCGCGCACCGACGGCGACGGCGTGCTCGTGTTGAGCGAGCTCGCAGGCGCCGCAAGCGAGCTCGGCGAAGCGTTGACGGTCAACCCATACGATGTGGAGACCCTCGCCCTGAGTCTGGAGCGCGCTTTACTCATGCCGGAAACCGAGCGACGCGAGCGCATGCTTCTACTGCGCGAAAAGGTGCGCGCTCGTCCCGTCGAGCTGTGGGCGCAGGACTTCGTGGCCCAGCTCTCGGTCAGCAAGCGGGCGCCAGAACCGCGAGATCTACGCCAGGCACCTAGCGAGCTCGAAGCCCTTGGCCGAGACCTCGCGTCCCACGCGCAGGTGCGGTTGGCGCTGGATTACGACGGGACGTTGGTGCCGATCGCCAAGGACCCCGAGCTCGCGCGACCAGACGCTGCCCTGTGCGAGCTCTTGGCCATGCTCGCCGAGCTGCCCGGGGTGGAGGTGTGCGTGGTCAGTGGCCGGGCGCAGTCCTCGCTCGCCGCCTGGCTGGGGGCGCTGCCGGTCGACCTAATTGCGGAACACGGCGTGTGGTCGAAGCGAGCCAACGAAGCTGATTGGACGTGCCACATCGATCCCAGCTCACTCGGCTGGCCAGCGGATGCCAAGAACATCCTGCAGACCTACGTCGAGCGGGCGCCAGGGGCATTCTTGGAGGAAAAGACCGCCGGCCTGGCCTGGCACTATCGGCGCGTCGACCCCTACCTCGGCGTGGCCCTGGCGCGTGAGCTTCGCGTCCATCTCGTCCGTCACTTCGCCCAGGCACCGGTCTCGATTTTGGGCGGGCGCAAAGTGATCGAGATGCGTCCGCAAGGCATCGATAAAGGCTCGATGGTCCGTGACGTGCTCGACCTGTTCCGCCCGGGGGTGGCGATCGCAGCCGCTGGTGATGACCGCACGGATGAAGACTTGTTCGCCGTCCTACCTGAAGGGTCCATCAGTCTATGCGCCGGTACCCTGACCACACGCGCCCGCTACCGGGTGAGCGGTCCCGAGCAAGTCCGCCGCTTTTTGCGCAGCTTCCTCGAAGCCCGCCGAGCGACCTCCTGATCCTGGGGTAATCGCGCTCGGCCGCCAGAATGCCTCGGAGCGGGCACATTGCCACGACGGAGATAGACGTCAGCTTCCTGCCGCAACGCGACCACGACGTCGCGGCCATGGGTACACTTCTTGCGACGCAAGGTCGCAGCGAACGGGCATCCGAGTGAAAATGGATCAGGGACGACGACGCGGCGCTTGGCCTCGGGCAGACGGGACCGACTTCTCCGTCTGGACGGACAAAGCCAGCGAAGTAAAGATTCGCTGGAGCGACCAGAAGACGGGCCGACGGGGGGAGCTCCCGTTGACACAGAGTCGAACCGAACCGCACCTCTACGAGGGCTTCATTGCCGCGGTCGTTCCGGGGACTTCCTATGAAGTACTCCTAGACGGCGTGGCGTGTGTGGACCCTACAGCGCGCTCCCTGCCGCATGGCGTGCACGGCCCGGCCGAGGTGGTGGAAAGACCGCGCAAGGCCAAGGGCAAACGAAGGGTCGTGCTCGAGCGCGGCGAAGTTTTCTACGAGCTTCACGTGGGAACCTTCACGTCCGAAGGCACGTTCGCGGCAGCCGCGCAGCGTTTGCCTGTGTTGGCCGAGCTCGGCATCACCGTCGTGGAGTTGATGCCGATTGCAGCGTTCGCGGGCAACCGCGGTTGGGGCTATGACGGCGTGGCGTTGATGGCACCGTTTGCGCCATACGGCACCCTTCGACAATTGTGTTCCTTCATCGACATGGCGCACGCTTGCGGACTGAGCGTGCTGCTCGACGTCGTGTACAATCACCTAGGGCCTGACGGCAACTATCTGCCCGCCTTTTCCGATAGCTACTTCGACAGTGGGCGCGACAATCCGTGGGGCAAAGCCCCTGCGCTCGATCAGGCTCCATTCCGGCAGCTCGTGCTGGACAGCGCGCGCTATTGGTTGGAAGACGTGGGCTTCGACGGGCTGAGAATCGATGCCGCCCACGCGCTAGAACCCGGTGGTACGCCGCACATCTTGCGGGAACTTTCGGCCATCGCCAAGCAGTGCTCGCCGCCCGCGCTGCTGACCGCGGAGGATGATCGCAACGATCCGGCCGCGCTGTTCGAGCTCGGCGTCGACGCGATCTGGAGCGACGACTTCCACCACTGTATCCACGTCTTGCTCACCTCCGAGCGAGACGGCTATTACGCGGCATACCAGGGTGACCTGCCAGAGCTCGCGCGGTTGATTGAGCGTGCGCAGTTGTACGAGGGTCAAGTCTTCCCAGTGACCGGCCGCCCCCGCGGCAGACCTGCGGCGGATGTTCCTCGCCACAGGCTGATTTATGCGCTCCAGAACCACGATCAAATCGGAAATCGTGCACACGGGGAACGGCTCAACGAGCTGTGCAATGCCTCGCAGTTCAAGGCCATCACGCTACTGCTCCTCTTCTTGCCGACGACCCCCCTGCTCTTCATGGGTCAGGAAGTCGCGACGAGCTCGCCGTTTTTGTATTTCTCGGATCACGCGGGCGAGCTGGGTGAAGCGGTGACCAACGGCCGCAAACAGGAGTTTGCCCACTTCGCAGCGTTTCGGAGCGAGGCTCAGGCGAACGTTCCCGACCCGCAAGCCGAAGAAACCTTCCTTCGCAGCAAGGTGCGCTTCGACGTCGAAGACGCCCTCGCCGCGCGCGAGTTTCATCGGGTTGCCCTGAGGTTGCGACGCGATGATGCCGTGTTGCGGGGACCCCGGGAGATATCTGCGGGCGTCGAGGGCGCGGTGCTTTGGACGATGGCGCGCAGTGCGGCTGGTCGCCGATTGTTACTTCTGAACATGGGCGGGCCGATCACGCTGCAGAAAGTCGGCGGCCACACGACAGCGGGCGCAGAGCTTCTTCTATCTACCGTTCCCGCGTTGCTCGACGACCTAGAGCTCCGCTTGCCTGGCGAATGTTGCGCGATCTTGGCACTGCCGGAGAACTAACGATGCGAGTCCCCCGCTCTACCTACCGTCTGCAGCTGCATAAGGATTTCGGATTCGATGATGCTGCGGCGGCTGCAGACTATCTCGCGCGCCTCGGCGTGTCCGAGCTCTATCTCTCACCGATTCTAAAAGCCGCGCCGGGCAGCACGCACGGTTATGACGTGCTCGACCACGAAACCCTGAACCCCGAGCTGGGAGGCGAGGCCGGCTTTGCAGCATTGACGACGGCCGCTAGGTCACACGGCCTCGGACTGACCGTCGACTTCGTTCCTAACCACATGGGCGTTGGTTGTGATGGCAATCCGTATTGGGATGACATCCTGAGACACGGCAGAGCGTCGCGGTTTGCCCACTATTTCGATATCGATTGGCACTATCCCAAGGAAACACTGGTGGGCAAGCTGCTCCTGCCAGTGCTGCCCGAGCAGTACGGCATCAGCCTCGAGCATGGCGAGATGGCTCTGCGCTGGGACGGCGCGGAGGTCAGAATTCACGTGGGTCAAAGAAAGCTGCCACTCCGGCCCAGCTCGCTGCCGAGCCTCCTCCGTAAGGCCGCAGAGCTGGTCGCGGACACCCAACCAACGCTCGCCGAGGGGTTACTTCGCATCGCAGGGGTGTGTGAATCACTGCGTGAAGCATGGCAAGATCCCGAGCAGAGCGCCTATCTCGCTTCCGCAGATGCCGCCCAGCAGGAGCTTGCCGCGCTACTCCGCAGTGGTGAAGCCAGTTCGGCCTTCTCGGGAGCTCTCCAGATGCTGAATGGCGTGGGCGGAACTGCGTCAAGCTTCGACTTTCTCGATCAGCTGCTCCGTCAGCAAGTTTATCGCTTGAGCTCCTGGCGTCTTGCGCTCGAGTGCATCAACTATCGCCGTTTTTTCAACGTCAACGAGCTGGCGGCGATTTGCGTAGAGCTATCCCAGGTGTTCGACTCCGCGCACGCAAAGCTGCTCCGCCTAGTTGAAGACAGCTCGGTGACCGGGTTACGGCTCGACCATATCGACGGGCTCTACGACCCGATCGGGTATCTGTCGCAGCTCGACGCGGCGCTTCGGCGCGCGACGCACAGCAAAGACGAGTCGGCGCCGCTTCATCTCACCGTCGAGAAGATTTTGGCTGGAACCGAACGCTTGCCCGAGGCCTTCATCGCGCACGGCAGCACGGGATATGAGTTCGTTCGGGTCGTGACCGGGGTCTTCGTCGACCGCCGTGCCGAATCGATCCTGACTAGCCTCTACCGCCGCTTCAGCGGCGACCAGCTGAGCTTTAGTGCTCACCTGTCACAGGCCAAACGCGACATCCTCGGCTCGCTCTTGGCAAGCGACGCGATGAAGCTATCACACGAGCTCGAGCGTCTCGCAGAACAAGATCGAAGATCACGAGACTTCACCTGGCGAAGTCTGCACGATGCTCTGGTCGAGGTGATGGCCGCATTCGGAACCTACCGAAGCTACGTGCGACCGAATGGCGAGCGAACGAGCGACGACGAGGCCATGATCAATGGCGCCGTCGCTGACGCGCTCAGACGAAACCCGACGGCAGCGCGCGGGCCGTACCAATTCCTTCGCTCACTGCTGCTCCAGACCAACCAAGCCGTCCAAGGGGCCGCGTTCGCCATGCGCTTCCAGCAGACGACAGGCCCAGTGACGGCCAAGTCGCTCGAGGATACGGCTTTCTATCGATACACCCGCTTCATCGCTGAAAATGAGGTCGGCTCACAACCGGAGCGGTTGGGCGTCCCGATCGAGGAGTTTCACGCGCAGAATCTGGAGCGAGCGAGCGCCGCGCCCTTGTCCCTGGTGACCACGTCGACACATGATACCAAGCGCGGAGAGGATATCCGCGCACGCCTCGCCGTCCTCTCGGAGCTACCCAATACCTGGCGCCGCGTCGTGTTCGAGCTCTCTCGCGCCGCAGCCGAGTTCCGAGCCAACGTCGGTGGGCAGGACGCTCCTAGCCGGTGCGATGAGTATCTATTTTACCAGTCGCTCCTGGGCGTGATGCCGTTCGGGGCAGCGGCCGCGCACTTTCCGGCGCTCGAGCAACGCCTGCAGGCGTACATGCTCAAGGCCTGTCGCGAAGCGAAGACGAACACCTCCTGGCTCAACCCCAACGAAGACTATGAGCGCGCCGTCGCGGCATTCGTTTCGGGGGTGCTGCACTCCCCCGCGATTGCAAAAACATTGCTCCGTTTCGGAGCGCGCATCGATTCTTACGGCGCGTGCAACGCACTCAGCCAAGTTGCCCTCAAAATGTGCTCACCTGGCGTACCGGATACCTACCAAGGCTCCGAGGTTTGGCATCAGGTTTTGGTCGATCCGGACAATCGACGACCGGTCGACTACGACGCTCTCCGGGCGCGACTCGAAGCTCTCGATGAGCGAGCAGCCGACCGCTTGCTGCTCGCCCGCGGCTTGCTCGACCGATTCGAAGACGGTTCGGTGAAGTTATTCGTCGTGCGCGAGCTGTTGCGACTGCGAAACGAACAGGCGGAGCTTTTCGCAGGCAGCTATCAGGCGCTGGATGCAGGACCAAACTGCATCGCCTTTGCCCGTAGCCAGGCAAAAGACACGTTGCTCTGCGCGGTGCCTCGGTTCGCATTCCGAGTCACGCGCGGACGAGCGCGTTGGCCCCTCGGCGAAAGCTGGGGCGGCCAGCGGCTCAGCGCGCCCGAGCTCAACCACAATTTTCGAAACGTACTCACGGGAGAGCATATTCAGTTCGTGGGCAGTGCGCAGCTATGCGATGTCTTTCGACACTTCCCCGTAGCAGTGCTGATTGGCGAACCTCGATGAGCACGCGCTCTTCGCGCTTGGCTAGCTGGGCTGCGCGCCGTCGCCGGCAATTCGCAATAGGCCAGTGAGCGGGATGTCGATGAAAGCAGGCCGATTGTTCAGCTCGTAATTGACTTCGTAGATGGCTTTTTCGAGCTCGAAAAACTCCAACAGGGTGCGCGCGCTCGCAGCCGTGCGAGGCGCATACGCTTGACCGTCTATTCCGGCCAGGTACGTGCGCACGAAGTCCACACAGACCCAGGCACGGAACGCCTCTGCCCACGGGGCGAGACGTGGGCGATCCTCCGGGCGTACGCGTTCGGACCCCAGCGCGCTGTCTACGGCGTAGGCGAATGAGCGCAACATGCCGGCGACGTCGCGCAGGGGACTGCGCTTGTAACGCCGCTCCGCCGCTGAGCGCCCCGGCTCCCCTTCGAAATCGATGATCACGAAGTCGTCACCGGTGAACAACACTTGGCCCAAGTGATAGTCCCCGTGGCAACGGATGCGTGTCACGTCCAGCTTCGAGCTGGTGATTTTCCGTAGTTTGCCGTCGAGCGCCGATTCCAGGCCCAGGGCGGTCTGCGCCAACTCTTGCGAGACCGGCGGTAAGCCCGGGAGCTTCTCGCGCAGCTGCACGAAGGTCCGCGCGAGCGCAGCGTGTGCCGTTTGATAGATCGAGTGCTGATGCAGGACCGTGAACGGCTGCTGCCCGAACCCCGGTTCCAGGGACGACCTACCGAGAGCTCGGTGGAGCTCCGCCGTTCGTTCTGCGAGCAAGCCCACGAGCGTGAAATAGGGGCTCGCCATGCGCATCAGTGCTTCAGGTGTCGGCTCGTCGCTTTCTGCGGCATGCGCAAGCGGTGACGCAGGCACCGGGGCCGGAGCGTCCGAGGTCAAAACGCGCTCGAAAAAGCTGAACAGAGCTTCGAGCGTAACCGACCACGCGCTGCCTCGATTTTCGACGAACTCGCTCAGCACGGCGAGTGTGCGGCTGCCCGCTTCCGAGCTGCTTTGCAGCGTACCCAGTGGCCGCGGTACTTTTAGGCGCGGCTCGGCGCTGGCGAGGAAATGCCCCACCTCCAATTCGACGTTCGTCCCGGGCTCGACCTTTCTGAGCAGCTTGAGGATCCACTGGCTGCCGTACAAGATGGTGGAATTGCTCTGGTCGAACGGAACGAAGCGTGGTTCCAGGGTGGGCCCGCCGTCCGAGCTGGACTGCGTTACGAGTGAGGCAGAGAGCTGTCCGGCTTCGCTCGGTACCGAGCCGCCCGTGCGGAATAGCTCCAATAGTAGCTCGGCCAGGTCACGCGACGCGCTGGCGTCGAACAGAGCACCGCGAACGCTTTCACCCGCTGAGTCGCCTTGCACCTCGAGCTCGGTGATCAGCGCGGGCGGCGCGGCGCCCGTGGCTCGCGGCTCCGGCGTGCTGCTGAATCGCAGCGGGAGAAAATAAGTCTCGCGCGTGCCATCCTCGAGCTCCAGACCCAAAAGTACCAAGGCCAGCTCAGTGGCCGCCCCTGCCTCGAACGCACAGACGTCCTCGATTACGGCGCCTCTCAGCGAGGTGGCCTTACTACGATACCAACGCTGGTCGCGAGCGTACGCCGCAAGACGCTCTGCCAGCGCGCTGCGCGCAGGCTCTTCCGTGAAATTGCGCCAGGACCCACGGACGGACAAGCCGGCTTTGGCTAGGTCGCGCGTCGCGTGCTGCGCTTCCAAGGTGAACCAGAATAGCTGATGCGGGCCAAACGTCACTCGATAAGGCGCCTGCGTGATTTGCGGAAACAGACTGCGTCCGAACAGCTCTCGCGGAAAGTCTCCGCTGAATTCTGCGAGATCGAGGTCGGCGCTCTGCGCGTGGCGCGATAAATTCGCGACCACCAGGATGCGCTCGCCCTCGTTTTCACGCAGGAAGGCCAGCACCCTCGGGTTGGTCGGGCGTAAGAAACGGAGGCGGCCTCGGCTGAGCACGGAGTGCCGCTTGCGCATCGCGATCAGTTGCTTCATCGACCACAAGAGCGACGCCGGGTTTTCCTGCTGTGCCGCCACATTGATGGCTTCGTAGTGGAACTCCGGCTCGACGATGGTCGGCAAATAGAGCTTCTGGGGGCTTGCCTTGGAGAACCCGCCATTGCGGTTGGAGTCCCACTGCATCGGTGTGCGCACGCCGTCGCGATCACCGAGGTAGATGTTGTCGCCCATGCCGATTTCGTCGCCGTAGTAGAGCACGGGCGTGCCGGGCAAAGCGAAGAGCAAAGCGTTCAGCAGCTCGACCCGGCGGCGCTCGCGTAGCAGCGGAAACAACCGCCGCCGGATGCCGAGATTGATGCGCGCGCGATCCTCCGTTGCATAGACGCGATACATCAGATCGCGATCCTCGTCGGTGACCATCTCGAGCGTGAGCTCGTCGTGGTTCCGCAGAAACGTCGCCCATTGGCAGGACTCCGGAATTGCCGGCGTCTGGCTGAGGATGTCCACGATCGGAAAGGCGTCCTCGCTGTGCAGCGCCATGAATAGGCGTGGCATGAGCGGAAAGTGAAAGTTCATGTGGCACTCGTCGCCACTCCCGAAGTACGCCGCGGCGTCGATTGGCCACTGGTTGGCCTCTGCGAGCAGCATCCGGTTTTTGAATCGAGCGTCCACATGCGCGCGCAATTTGCGCAAAAACTCGTGCGTTTCCGGGAGATTCTCGCAATTCGTGCCCTCCCGTTCGTACAGGTAGGGTACGGCGTCGAGCCGCACGCCATCAACTCCCAAGCCCAGCCAATAGTCGAGGACTTCGAGGATGGCGTCCTGCACCGCTGAGTTGTCGAAGTTCAAGTCTGGCTGATGACTGTAAAACCGGTGCCAATAGTAGGCCTTGGCGATCGGGTCCCAGGTCCAGTTCGAGCCCTCGAAATCTTGGAAGATCACCCGCGCCTCGGCATACTTGTCCGGCCGATCGCTCCACACGTAAAACTCACGCGCTGCGGAGCCGGGCGGGCTGGAGCGTGCGCGCTGGAACCAAGCATGTTCGTTCGAAGTGTGGTTGATTACGAGCTCGCTGATCACGCGCATGCCGCGCGCGTGCGCGGCATCTAGGAACAGCTTGAAGTCATCGACTGACCCGTAATCGGGATGAACGTTCCAATAGTCGGAAATGTCGTAGCCACCATCGCGCAGAGGCGATGGATAGAACGGCAGCAGCCAGAGCGCCGTCACGCCGAGATCGGCCAGATAGTCCAACCGCTCGACCAGCCCAGCGAAGTCACCAATCCCATCCCCATTGGAATCAGCGAACGCACGCACGTGCAGTTCGTAGATGACGGCGTCCTTGTACCACTCTGGGTCGTCTTCCAAACCGCGTGTTAGAGGCGAGCGCAGGCGCGTTGGTTTCGGCAATACTCCCATGTCGCGATCTCACGTTCCACGAGCGAAAAACGTGCCAGCTTGGAGGGGATTGACGAGCGCTCCTCCGCGCCCGAATCTCCGGACGCTCTGTGACATTTCGCCATCGATCGAGGCGCTTAGGCACGCTTGAAAAGTTCGACTTCCCGAGTCGTCATTGGCCGTTCATTCACAAAAACAGCCGTCTCGCGACGTGCCTGTTGACACGACAATTGTGAGATCTACATCCCGAACATGAGCGCGCAAACACGACCGCGTGATTGCTCGATGTGCAACGACCCCCGAAGGCGCCATGCCGCAGGCACTCATTTGCCCTCGAGCGCGATAGGCGTGGCTACGAAGCGGTGAGCGCGATTCCGATGCTCACGCGATGCACGGCCCGCTCCTTGCAATCCGGCCGCACACCTTCGTTCGGAAACGCCTTGTCTCACCCGCGAGTTGGATCCCAATCATGCGCTATGAACCGCGACCACAGTGATCTGAAGTAATCGACGCGTACAGCGGAGTCTCCGTGAAATTCGTATACAACACTGGTATTCATCGTAAGGTCTTCCACAACGTACGACTCTGGGGAAGCTGGGACAGCTCCGGTCACTATTCGGAAAAGTGGACCGAGGCGCCAATGACCGAGCGCATATGTGCCGATGGCAGCATCGTGTTCGAGGCGGAGATCACCTTTCCGCAGTCTGAATTTGGCAAACGGTTCTCATGGAACGTCCTTACCGATGGCCCGCTCGGGCTCGACCGTGCGGGCATCACTACAGAGGCGCCAGGCGCCGGGCATGACGCGCTCGAGCGCTCGTTCGAGCTGTCCGAGCAGTCCACGGAACAGCGTTACTACTTGACGCACGTTCGCCGCCTGGGCGCGCAGAAGGTTCGCGTCTCGGATAGCGGCGATTTCGGGCTGCGCTTCGCGGTTTGGGCGCCGAACGCGCAAGCGGTGGAAGTCGTCTTCGGCGACCCTGGTTGCGGCTACATCGCGGACGACGGCACCGGGATCGATGCCAATCGCCCCGTGCTGGCGCTAGAGAAGGGCGACGACGGGGTGTGGCTCGCCGGCCCCTGGAACACGCCTGCGTTGCGGCGGTTCGCAGACTTCGTCGGCGCGCCTTACATGTATCGCATCCGTAACGAGCAAGGCGAGGTCACCTACCGCACGGACCTTCATTCGCGCGCACAGATTGGCACGGGCGCTCAGAACCCGGACGGCAAACCGTTTTTGGGCCAGCCGTCGGAGCTGAACGGTGTGGTGAGCTGCTCGGTCATAGTAGACACCGAGAAGGCGCAAGGCAGCCTGGGTTCGGCGCATCCGCAAGAGATATCCGATGAGGAGTTCTGGCGCGACGAGTTCAATCACGCCACTCCCTTTCCGTATCGGATCGAAGACATGGTGATCTACGAGCTACACGTCGGTTCGCTCGGCTTCGGCCAAGACCGACCCGGCAATTTCGACGACGCGATTGCGTTGCTCGACTACCTCACGGATCTCGGAGTGAACGCCGTCGAGCTTTTGCCAATCGCAGAGGCGCACGGCGTGAGCACTTGGGGCTACGGCAATTCCCATCACTTTGCGATCGAGTCGAGCGCGGGTGGACGCGAAAAATTTCGGCACTTCGTGCGTGCCTGCCATCAGCGCGGTATCGCAGTGATCGTCGACGTCGTCTACAACCACTATGTGCCAAACGGCGAGCGCGCGCAGTGGAACTACGACTCGAAGCTGGATGAGCACAACATCTACTACTGGTACGAGGGCAGTGCGAGCGACTACGAGAAGCCAGATGGCGGTTACCTAGACAACCTGTCCACGGGTTACGCTCCGCGCTTTCACGAAGAGATGGTGAGAAAGCTGTTCATCAGTAGCGCGGTGGCTCTGGTGACGGATTTTCACGTGGACGGGTTTCGCGTGGATCAGACAACCTCGATACACGCCTATAACGTCGTCCATGCGGACGGCCGCGCGGCAGGCACGGCCAATCAATCCGGCGCGCAGTTCTTGCGCGAGCTGAGCCGAACGCTGCGCTTGATACGGCCGACGACCTTGCTCATGTGCGAAGACCATTCGGATTGGGTGCTGGTCACGGAGCACCCTGACGGCGCTGGGCTGGGTTTCGATGCGACTTGGTATTCCAATTTTTATCACAACTTAATCGGGGACACCGGCCGCGGCGCAGAGTGCGCCAACCTGCTACGCACCGCCGGCATGGGGGGTAACGGCGAGCTAGCAATGGATCGCTTCGCCGGCATCCTCGAAGCGACCAGTCGGAAAACCGTCGTCTATCACGAGTCGCACGATGAAGCGGGCAACTCGGAGCACTCGGCGCGAACGTTGATGGTCGCCATCGCAGCCGACAAGGACGCGCCGCCGCCCACGGGCGAGCTGCGCAGTGTGGCTGAAGCGCGCGTTCGCTTCGTTGCGGGGATGACGCTACTCTCTGCCGGCACACCCATGTTCCTGATGGGCGAAGAGGTCGGCGCGGTCAAACCCTTCACCTACGACGGCTTCCTGAACAATCGCGAGGATTTGCTCGGAGAGCGCGAGGGATCGGGGCGTTGCCTGTTCCGCTTCTATCGGGAGCTGATCCGGCTGCGTCAGCGCCACCAAACCTTCGCAACCGCAAACATCGCCACGGTCATGGTGCACAACGCGGACCGCGTGTTGGCATTCCACCGCTGGAAGGGTCCCGAGCACTACCTCGTCGTCAGTACATTGAACGATTTCGGGTGGCCCGATGGCTACCGGATACCGAACCCCGTCGGCAACGGAAGCTGGCGCGAAATATTCTCCAGTGACGCGACCATCTACGGCGGTGCCGGCGTCTCGAACGAAGGTGAGATCGAAACGGTCGACGGCCAGCTGACGGTGAAAACGCCTGCGCGCGGGTTCGTCGTGCTCAGGCACTTGCCCGGGTGACCGTCAAAGCGCTTCAACTATTGGTTCGCCTATGAGACAGTGCGCGCGCGGCCGTGCTCTGAGCGTCCGTGCCGGGTTCCGACGGGCACCGACAGCGTAGCGTCGTGTCCGTCAGGGCGGATGAACCGGCCGTCGCTCGGGGAAATTCACACGAGACATCAGCCTGGGGGAGTCAGTCGAAATGCAAATCAGATTCAAGGTGGCGTTGCTCAGCGGCATGCTGTGCGCCTGTGGCAGCACCGATTCAGCGACCCGGGGTGATGAATCGGCGGCCTTCGTTCCGCTATGTCAGCGCAGCGGGCTCGCCTGCAATGCGGACAGCGAAAAGAACGCGCCCAATCTACTGGGAGCCTACGTGGGCACGGGACAGACGGTCGGGACGACGAGCTCGCTCTGGGAAGTGGGCGACGTGAATACGTTCGACGCCATGATCACCCAACAAACGGGCGACACGGTCGACGGCACGTTCGACATGGGCTCGTTACACCTCGACATCAAGAGCGGGCAGCTCCGTGGCACCGCGCAGAGCTTCACGATTTTCGGGACCGACACGGTGTCCCAGACAAACTGCAATACGGAGGTCATGGCGGTCATTGTCGGCACACGACAAGCCGGTGGCGCGCTGACCGGCAAGCTTGCCCTCGAGTTCACCAAGAACATCTCGGGCTCGGGCTGCACGGCAGACCAGCTCAGCGGTTACCCCGGCACGGGCGCGGTGTTCAGCTACACAGCGACCGCGAACCAGTGAACCCCCAAGCTGGAGATCAGTGATCACCGCTACGCCAATCAGCCGATGAGACGTCCAGCTCGCTCGGCTGATCGACGGACCAGCGACCCGTCTGGAGGCGCTGCCAGCGAGCAAGACGTCGCCTTATCACCCCTTGGCATCCCGCTGTCAGCAGGGGTCGGCGCTTGCCAGCCGACTGGGGCGAAAAAAATTCCGACCTAACTCTCCGGGCGCACACACAAAAGCGCCCTTTTCGGCTGATGGAACAGCCGCGTCGCGCAAGTCTTGTACAATCTCGCGGCAATGGCACACTCCCGGCCATGCCGACCGACAGTTTTGCGTCTCTGATGACCACCGAGGGCGGGAGCGATCGCGCTCGACGCCGTCTCAACAAGGGTGAGGTCATCGACGCCACCGTGATGCAGGTAGCGGGTGAGTTCGTGTTCATCGACGTGGGCATGCCGAGCGACGGCCGCATCCCGCGCGTCGACCTACTGGATGCCCAGGGCAAGGTGCGAGTTTCGGTGGGCGATCGCTTGCGTGTCAGCGTCGTCGAAGCGCGCTTCGAGGGCTCGCTGTGCAAGGCGCTCGGACAGGCCGCAACTCCCGGCGGCGACGAGGCTCCGATCGGCAATGAAGTCCTGGCCGGCAAAATCACCCGCGTCGAGAAGTTCGGCGTGTTCGTGTCGACTGCGCGGGGTGATGGCTTGATCCCCCTGCGTGAGCTGCCGCTGCCGCCGGGCTCGGATCACCGCAAGCTGTACGCCGTGGGCAAAGATCTGACGGTGGTCGTGCTCGATGCCAACGCTCAGGGCAAGTTGCGCTTCAGTGCTACGCGCGTCGCGCGCGTCGAGGAAGAGCAGAACTTCCGCGACTTCGCCTCGGGCGCCAGCGCCGCTGAAAGCAGCGCGCCTTCGGCGACCGAAGAGGCATCCGCCAAGCCCGAAGCGAAGCAAAGGAAGAAGCCGCCCGAGAAGGTCGGCTTCGGCAGCCTCGGTGATTTGATGCGCGGCAAGCTCGGCTCGGCAGCACCGGCGAAGTCCGCCGCGCCCAGCAGCCCCCCGCGCACCGACGTCCTCAAACGGACGCGTTGATCGAAAGGCCGTAGCCCTCCGCCTGAAGCGCTTGAATGCGCTGCTCGAGCGGAGGGTGCGAGCGCAACAGACCCACCAAGCCGCCGCCGTTGATACCGAAGGCGGCCAGGTTATTCGGCAGCGCGGTCTCGCGCTCCGCGCCCAGGGCGCGCAACGCTGCAATCATTTTGGCGCGACCGGCCAGGTTCGCCCCGCCGCGATCCGCGCGAAATTCGCGCCAACGGCTGAAGGCGTTGATGATCAACATGGCCAAAAAGCCGAGCACGAACTGCGCCAGCAGGGTCGCGAAGAACTGACCCATGCCACCCCCTCGCCGCTCGTCATCGCGTTCGCCGCGCAAAGCGCCATCGATCAGCCGCCCGATCACGTGTGAGAAGAAGATCACGAACGTGTTGAGCACGCCCTGCAGCAAGGTCAGGGTCACCATGTCACCGTTGGCGACGTGACTGAGCTCGTGGCCAAGCACGGCTTCGATTTCCGAACGATTCATGCGCGTGAGCAAGCCGGAGCTCACGGCGACCAGCGAGCTATTGCGCGTGGCACCGGTGGCGAACGCGTTCAGCTCGGGCGACTCGTAGATGGCGACCTCCGGCGTGGCAACGCCCGCGCGCTCGGCCAACTGCTGCACGGTTTGCAAGAGCCATGCTTCATCCGAAGTGCGCGGCTGCGTAATCACGCGGGCGCCGGTGGTCCACTTGGCGATCCACTTGGAGGCCAGCAGCGAAATGAAAGAGCCACCGAAGCCAGCAATGCCCGACAGCACCACCAGCGGCCCGTAGTTCCGCATGAAGTCGCCCTGCCCGAACACGCCCAGTGCGTTCAGCACGCCGATCACGACGCTGATGGCAGCCATGACGGCGAAATTGGTGAGAACTAGTAACGCGATGCGTTTGAGCACGGACCTCTCCTCCAGCGGATTGGGGGCTCGGCGAGCGCCAGAGCCTACGGGCTTAGATAAGCACGCAAAAACGCCGTGTAAAGCCCGGTTGCGCCGGGAATAACGCTGGCGCTTCGGGTGTTTTTCGCGTGTTCGTCGCTGAATCAGGCGAAGCTTACGAGGCCAGCCGTGCGCTTCGGGAAGACGACCTTACGCGCGATCAAATCCTCGATCGTCTCACGCAACGTTTCACCGGGATCCCGAGCGCTGAAGCCGAGCTCACGCTCCGCTTTGCCGGCAGTGCAATACCAGTAGTACTGCGCCATCTCCACGCTCACCTCGTCCACCGGGGGTTCACCACCGATCGCGCGTAAGGCCTTGGAGAACAGCTGGTTCATGCCGATCGCCAAGGGACGCGAGCTGGGCATGCGCAGGAGTGGTGCCTTGACGCCCGAAATGCGCTCCAGGCGCTGAAAGAAGGCGGCGAAGGTCATGTTCTTGGCGTTCAGGAGGTAACGTTCACCGGCTCGTCCACGCTCAAACGCCTGCCACATGCCCTGCGCGGCGTCGCGCACGTCGACGAAAGCGAGGCCTCCGCATGGGGTAGCGGGGATCGCCCGCTCGAGAAAGCGTCGCACATCGCCGGTCGAAGACTCACGCAGGTCGCCCGGCCCGAGCAGCAGGCTGGGGTTGACCAGGACCACCTCGAGCTCTGGGCTGTTGGCCGCAAAAGCTTCACGCTCGGCGTACAGCTTGGTCCGGTAGTAGGGCCACATGGCGACCAGCTCGAGCGGAACGTGTCCATTCTCATCCGCGACTTGTGCGGCGTTGCTGCTGATGGCCACGGTGCCGCTGGTGCTGGCGACGACCACGCGAGGCACGCCCGCAGTGCGCAGCCCGGCGAGCGCGTTGCGCGTGCCCAGCACGTGGGCGCGGTGCAGCTCCTCACCCGCATCGCGAGCGCGCGACACTTTGCCGGTCGCCAAGAATGCGCCGTCACAGCCGCGCGCGCTGTCGGCGACCGCAGCGGGATCGAGCACGTCCACGGCCTGCACCGGGATGCCTTCGAGCTCGCCTCCCGAGCGCGAAGCGAGCACCAGCTCGTGCCCGCGTTGCTTCAGGACATGTACCAAATGCGCGCCCAGAAAGCCGGTCGCGCCGCCAATCCACAGCCGTTTCAATTTCCGGTCCCTTGCAGTTGGAATGCCTTCTGAAACGTGAACAAGAGCTGAATGTTGTTCGACTTCACGGCGCCGGCCACGAACTCTGCGGGTGAAGGCGTGTATTTTTCGCGCACGATGCGGGTAAACATGGCAGGCGTGGTCTTGAGCACACAATCGGCCGGGCTCTCGACCTTGCCGGCGATCACTTCGCAGCTGTCCTGCGTGATGCGCACGCTCCAACGCTCGGTGTCGCCGAGTGAAAAGTAGAAGCTGACCGGCTTTTCGACGCTACCCGCCAGAAAGCGCGTCTTCAGCTCGTGGAATACCGGCGCCAGCGTGCGGTCCTCGAGCAGCGGCGGCGCCGCCACGACGTCTTGCGCGGCGAGCGTCCCGAGATCCAAGACCCGCCCTTTGGATAGCTCCGAGACCGCGCGCTCGGCGAGCTTGGCGACGACACGCGACGCTTCACTCATCGGCAAGCCGTGCGTCAAGCGCTTGAGGTCCGCCGCCAGCAGCGGCAGACCGATGCGCGCCTCGACGTCTCGCTGACGAGGCACACTGCTGCCCTTGGGCAGTGCCGCGTGCGTCCCGCCCAGCCACACGGGCAAGATGTCCTTGTCGTGGTGCAGCGACAAGTGCCCGAGCGAGGCCTTGAATTCATGAATTGCACCGTCCGCGCTGCGCGTGCCTTCCGGGAAAATCAGCAAGGTTTTGCCCTGCTCCAATAGATCTCCGGCTTGGCGCAAGGCCTGCCGGAGTGAGCCATTGCGCGTCATCGGCACGAGATTCGTGAAGTTCTCGAAGTACGCTTTGCGAAAGCGGTTGCCCTCGAAGAAATAGTCCTGCGCAGCGAGCGACACCAAGTCTTGCCCATAGCCGCCCAGGGCGTACTTCACGAGTCCCATGTCCAAGTGACTGGCATGGTTGGCAGCCACGATCGTGCTGCGGTTGTGCGGGATGAACGCGCGACCGGTGACCTTGGTGCGCAGCACCTTGTCGTAGAAGCCCATCTGCGCGCGGCCCATCCAATGCATTGCGGCTTCGCGCAACACCGGTGGGATTTCGAGCGGTTCGTTCTCCTCGGCTTCGATCTGACTGGTCGTGGCGAGCTTGCGCGCATCCCGCATTTCACGCACGACCGCCTCCACTTCGGCCACCGAAGTGACGGACGCGAGACGCTCGGCGTCCAGTGAATGCCCCACTTGCGCCTCGAGCGCGACGAGCAGCTCGAGCAGCATCAGCGAATCGAAGCCGAAGTCACCGCGCAGGGTCATTTCCGGCCGAATCGACGCCGGATCGCGGCGAGCGATGGTGCCAATCGCGTTGTGCACCAGCGCTGCCGCGCCATCGCGGGCCGCGCCTCGGGAGCTTGCCGGAGCCTCCGCGGCGGACAGCGCGCGCTCGATCGAACGACGCACCTCGCCGCGCTTCACCTTCAGGCTCGCGGTGCGCGGTAAGCGCGCATCGAACACGAAGATCTGCGCAGGGCGCTGTACGTGCGGCAGATTCGTAAGCGCGGTATCGAGCGCCGCCCGCGCATACTCGTGACGCTTCGCGCGCGGCACGTCGTCTCCCGTTTCCGGGACCAGCACGCAGGCGAGGCGTTCGCCACCGCGCCCATCGGGAATGCCGAGCACCGTCAACTCGAGCACGTGCTCGAGCTTGCCGATACGGGCTTCCACGTCGTCCGGGTAGACGTTCTCACCGCTGGAAGCGACTACGACATCCTTGGCGCGGCCGACCAGCGTGAGCTGACCCTTGCGATCCATTTTCCCGAGATCGCCCGTGCGCAGCCAGCCGTCACTGATCACGCTGCTCGTGGCTTCTTCGTCGCCGGCGTAGCCGAGCATCACGTTCGGCCCGCGCGCCCAGACCTCGCCCACGCCTTCCGCGTTGGGTGAGTCGATTTTGAGCTGAACGCCGGGGATCGCCTTACCCACGTGGCCGGACTTCGCGCGTGGCCCGCCCTGCGCGACGCTCAGCACCGGTGAGGCTTCGGTCAAGCCGTAGCCTTCGGCCAAGTGCAAGCCGAGCCCGGCGAACAGATGGTGCGTGCTCTGGGGCAACGCGGCGCCACCGCTGACCAGGAACTTCAGGTGACCACCGAGGCCTTGGTGTACCGGACCGAACAGCAATTTGCCGGTGTCCATGCCCAAGTTCTTGCCCAGTGCTCGATTGAGCTCGATCGCGAACTCGAACACGTGCGATGCGAGCGCGCCGTGCTCGGCGATGCGCGCCACGATCCGGCGCTCGAGCATTTCCCACAGCGCGGGCACGCCGATCAGCGCGGTGATCTTGCCCATCTGCAAACCGTTGACCAGGCGATCCGCGTTCAGCTCGTCCAGGTATACGATGCGCGAGCCGCGCGACAGCGGCAGCAGCATGCCGCAGGTGAGCTCGAAGGTGTGATGCAATGGCAACACACTGAGCACGCGGTCGCCGCGACCGAGCGGAAAGAGCGGCGCCAGTGAAGCGACCAGCGAGGTCAGATTCTTGTGCGTGAGCTGCACGCCCTTGGGCTTGCCAGTCGTGCCGCTGGTGTAGATGAGCACCGCCACGTCGTCGGGCTCGGCCGCTACGCCCAAGCCAATCGAGCCATTTTCAGCCATGGCCAGCAGCTCACAGAAGGCCACTTGGCTGGACAGCGCAGCCAACCGCTCTTTGACCTGCACATCGGCAATGAACACCCGCGCGCCCGAGGCCTCGCGCAAGTTCTCGGCCGCAGCCAGATCGATGTTGGGATCGAGCGGCACGACGGTTGCGCCGGCCTTCAAGATACCGAAGAACGCGATCGGCCAGGCCGGATGGTTGTGCGCCGAGAGCATGACGCGATCGCCCGGTCGTACGCCCGCTTCGATCAGACGAGCCGCGCAGGCCGCGGAGCGCTCACGCCACTCGCTGAACGAAAGCCGGCTCAAACCGTCCTTCTCCGTGCGCTGCAAGGCCACGCCGAGCTCGAAGCGCTCCGCCATTTCGTCGAGCAGCGCGGGCAACGTGTCGTGTCGCTCGGGGGCCTTCTTCGGCCGACGCAAACGCTCCTCGATCTGAGGAAACACGAAGCGCTCGAGGCCCGGCACGTGCACGTCCAAGAACCAAGAGCGCCAATCGATGCTCTCCGGCGACCAGTCGACCAACGCGCGCTCGGCCTCGGATAGGCGCGCGTGCGCCGCACGCGTGTTGGCACAGCCAAATATGTAATGAAATTGACTGGTAAATGGCAGAAACACGGTGAGCACGTTGCCCACTTTGCGTTGCTGCTCCGAGAACTCGAAGAGCGCTTTGGCGGCCGGCTTCAAGAGTGGAGCGGCAGGCCCCACCGCCGCTTTGCGCAACAGCGAGGACAGCGTTTTGCTGTGCTTCGAGATCACGTTCGGGCCGTACTGCTCGAACTGACTCTTCGAGAGCATGGCCCCCTCGTAGTGTGACTGCAAATACGAGAGCACGGGCCCGCCTTTGCCAGTCTTCTGAAAGTAGCGACGCTTGTACAACCCGCTCAGCTCGAAGAAGCGGCGCATCGTGCACGGGTTGGAATCGCTCGAGCCGAGTTGGTACACGGGCTTGGCGGTTCCCTCGAGCAGCTCGCCCAGCGCCAGCGTGAGGCCGGCCGCGACCATGTCGCAGGGAATGACGTCCAAATAGTTGTCGGAGCCCGGGATCTGCAGGCCGCCCTGGCGCACGATGAAGATCAACGGCGCGCTGGTGTTGACGCCTTCGTTCCAACCGGGAAACGGGAAGTGGGAGGTGGACTCGACCACCGCCGGGCGCACGATCGTGAAGGGCAAGCCGGAGCGCGCTGCGATCTGCTCTCCGATCGCCTTGGTGTAGGTGTACGTGTTGGGGAAACCCCAAAATTGCGCGCGTTCCATGCCCATCTCGGCCAAACGGGCCTCGATGAACTTGCGCTTCACGCGCCGCACCTCGGACTCCAGCACGGAGCCACGGCCGGGCTCGTTGCGATCGAGCAGGTTCTTCTTGGCCTCGTCCAAGAAGTGGCTCTGCCGGAACGCGTCACTCGCGCGGTGGCGAGCTTGCTCGATCACGTCCAAGCATTCCGCGATCTCGCGATCGGGATCCCAATGCGAGCGATCGAGCTCGTGCGCGCGCGGGAAGGGAAACTCACGCGGATCGATCTCGGGCACGTGGCCCGTTTGGCTGCCCGCGACGTAACAGGTGCTGGTATGGAGCAGCGGTACGCCACCCAAGTCGCGCGCCAGGGCGACCAAATTCTGAACGCCGAACGCGTTCACTTCCAAGGCTTCGTCCAGCGGCGGATCGAAATCGACCACACCCGCGACGTTGACGACGGCGTCGATGTTGCCGCGCAGCTCCTCGCGCATCTCGGAAGACAGGCCGCAAAAGGGCTGCACGACGTCACCTGCGACGACCGTGAGCTTGCCGCGAATGAACGCCGTAAAGCCGTTGCCGTACGTGGTGCGCAGCGGATCGAGCACCGCGCTCGGCTCGACGTCCTTCAGGTAGCGCTGCTCGACGCTCACGCCGCCCTTGGGCCGCATCACGAGGTAGATGCGTTCCACGTCCGGGAAGCGTGAGAGCAAAAATGCCCACCAGACCTTGCCCAAAAAGCCGGTGCCACCGACCACGACCAAGCGACGGCCGCGGAAGGTGCGGGCCAAGTCCAGCTTGGGCGCCGAGCCGTTCTGGGGCCGGATCACCCCTTCGGGTGTCACGAAGCGCGTCGAGCCGGGAGCCACTATGCGCCTCCGTTTTCGCCCGCGGGCAAGCGCATGTCACCCATGACGATCGGCGGGACCTTCAAGAGCGTGATGTCCAGCGAGCGCAGCTCGCCGCCTTTGGCTCGATACAGCGCATCTTCCATGCTAGGCGCAGTTTCCCAGCCGAGCAGCTTGGGGATGTACTCGTTGTCCGCGCCGACGACGATCACGCGACCCAGGTGTTGACGCCCGTTTTCGCCCCAATACCACATGAAGAACGGGTGCGCGGGGTGGTAGGCGTAGCCGGTGCGGAACATCTGAATGAACGCCGGGTCTTGCGCGAATTTCTCTTCGTAGCGATTGCGCAGCGTTTCCGAATCACGCGTCTCGGGCAGCAAGCGATGGACGAAATCGATGTACGGCGCGTGCTGCTCGTGATCGAACTTGTCCGTGCACGGGTGAGTGATGATCAGCGTGCCGCCCTTCTTCACGAGCGGCGCGTTGCGATACATGTTGAACAGATAGCCCTGCGCCAACACCTGCACCAAAAGCGGGTTCAGGAAAGCGTGCACGTTGTACGGGCTGATGAAGGGGATGCCTGTGACCAGCACGTCGGCCTGGCCCTCGATCGGCACGCAATACTGGTCGAAATTGCGGGCAATCGTCTGCTCGTGAACCGCGTCGGTCGCGCCGGCGACCACACCGGTGATGGCGTAGGGCGCGGGGAACTTGTCGAACAGCGCCTGACGCGCGCCTTGCGGCAGCTTGCTCGTGGCCATGACCAAGCCCTTGAGCTTCAAGCGCTCGGTGCCGGTCAAATCGTCTTCGTTCTTGGTCAAGAACTCGAGCGAGCGGTCGAACATGCGATTGTTGACCGTGGTCTCGATGGTGAAGATGTTCAAATGCTTGTGCGCGAGCCGGCCCATCAGCTCGATGTCGCTGGCGAGCTTGGAGCGCTTCGGATCCATGTAGCTGTCCGAGGCCGCGATCGTGCGCGGGTTGTGGTGCGGGCGCAGGCTCTTGTAGCTGCACAGACCCACCGCCACCGACTTGTGGCCACCGTTCATGGCCACGAAGTTCAGGTTCACGTAGATCAGCAAATCGCTCTCGGCGGCGCGACGATTCAGCTCCAGCACGTCCCCGTGGCGGGTCTTGCCGATTTCGACCAGATTGTGCTTGTCCTCGGCGTCGTGGTTGTAGAGCCGCTCCGGATAGTAGGCGTCGAAGATCTTGTCGCCCACCATGTGCCGGATCTCGTTCGGCTTCATGCGACGGTGGATGCCGGTCGCTACGATCAGCTCGATGTCGTCGACGCCGTGGTCGGCGAGCAAGGCGAGCACGATCGTGAGCACCCGCTCGCGCGCGTCCGGACGCTTCATCGGTGGCAAAGGCACCGAGATGTCGTCGATGGCGATCGTCACCTTCATGCCGGGGCGGAGCTTCGCGTACAGCGGATCGCTGCCAAGCGGGTGATTGATCGCGTAGCGGATCGCCGCGTCGGGATCCTTGAGGCCCTCGGCGGGCGGCTTCGGGTAAATGCAACGCGTACCCGGCGGCAAGTCCACCTCCACCAGGCGGTCGCCGGAGAACAAGACGCGGGGGGCGCTGTCGCGCTCCAATGTGACGAGACAGGGATGATTCATTGCGGATGGTTCAGATCGAAGCTGGGCCAGCTATAGGCCTTGGCTAGAAGCGCCAAGCGTTTATCGGGATTCACGGCGGCGGGGTGGCCCACGACGCTCAACATGGGGACATCGGAGTAGCTATCGCTGAAGGCAAAGCATTCAGCCAAATCGAATCCTCTCGCTTTGGCGTGCTCGCGGATCAAGCGCGCCTTTTCGGGGCCCGCCACGACTGGCTTCAGCAGCTTGCCGGTGGCGATGCCCGCCTTCATTTCTAGGCGGTTGCCGATCACCTCTTGTGCGCCGAGGTAGCGCGCGGCCTGCTCGAGCACCACTTCCAGCGCGCCTGAGACCAGCACTACGTCGTGACCGGCAGCGCGGCTCTTCTCGATCAAGCCTTTCGCTGCGGGATAGAGCGAAGGACGGAGCACGTTGTCGAACGCTTCTTGGGCGAGCAGCACCATGCGGTCTTCGCTCATGCCGGCGTAGCTCGCGAAGAGCAACTCGTTGAACGTGCGGCGGTCGACCATTTCGGCGAGCGCCATGCGCGGCGCGCCGAACAGTGCGCGACCAATCCGCTTCGCGGTCTGCAGCGGCGTGCCTTGATTGAGCAAATAGTAGAGCGTTGGGTGAACCAGATTGGTCTTCACCAACGTTCCGTCGACATCGAAGTAACAGGCTGCCAAGTGATGCGTTCGCTCGGGTAGGTTGTGGGTTACAGGCTGAGTTGGACCACTGGTCGAGCGGCCGACCGGCGGGGGCGCATTCTAACCACGAGCTGAGCGAAAACGGGAGCCCCGCGAAAGCGATCGATTGCCGCGCTGCGTCGCATCGATCAATCGGCCTGAACAGCGGGCGAAATCCTGTAAGGAGGAGCTCGTGAAAGTCATCGCCAACGCGAGCGAGCTCGCCGAACTGTGCCAAGCCCTGCGCGGGGCGGAAATTCTGTTCCTCGATACGGAGTTCGAATCGAACCGCTCGGGCATCGAACTGTGCCTGCTGCAGATCTCGGACGGCCGTGAAATTTTCCTGGTCGACGCCATTGCGCTCCGAGATCTGACGCCGCTCGCGCAGCCCTTCGAGAGTGGGGCGCTCTGGGTGCTGCACGCCGGACAGCAAGACGTCATGCTACTCGGCGAGCGTTTGAACCTTCGCACTCGCCCGCGCATCTTCGACACGCAAGTTGCCTGGTCCTTGAGCACGGTAGAGCACAGCGTCTCGCTCGCTTACGCGCAGTTTCGCGCGCTCGGTCTGCGCGGCACGAAGGCCCATCAAGCCGACGATTGGGTGCGTCGCCCGTTGCCCGCCTCGCAGCTCGCCTACGCCGCCGCAGACGTCGAACACTTGCCCGACCTGTATCGATTTTTGAACGAACGAGTGACCAGCCTGGGGCGGGTCGAGCTGGTGCCGATCGCCTCGGCCGAGAGCGTCTGGACCGAAGCCGCGCTGCCCACGGTGCTTGCGCTCGAGTCCTTCCGCAACGCCTGGCAGCTCGATCACCGCGGACAGGCCGCGCTCCGTTACTTGATCCAATGGTTCAACGCGCTACCGGAAAGGGAGCGTGAGCAGGCGCCGGAGAACAAGACACTCCTCTCGCTCGCGGGTCGCCTGCCTCGCTCCATCGACGATCTCCAGCGCATCAAGGGCGTGCCCCGCTCCTGGTCGCGCGAGCTCGCACAAACCCTGGTGACCGGCCTCACTCGCGCGGCAGAGTCCGCCGACGCGAACGGCTTCGTGCCCATCGATCCGCCCGCGTATGCAACCAAGCAAGAACTGCGACTCGACGGCTGGCTGGCTGCGGCGCGAGCCGAGGTATGCGCAACCCTGGAGGTCGCCCCGGAGCTCGCCCTCCCTTCGCGCATCATGAAGGGGCTCCGCGTTCACGCGGCACACCACGGCTCGGGCCAGCTGGGCGATGCCCTGGAGGGTTGGCGCAAGGCGTTACTTTCCGCCCCGCTCGCCCGCTTTGCCTGGGATTTCCCGCTGAAATCCTGAGTCGGGTGACGTTCGAGCGAGAGTCTGCCGAGCTCTGCCGCTATATTGCAGCCGTGTCCACCTCCGAAGCCCTCACCCGCGGCGTCCGCGTGCGCGTCGATGCGCGCTACTCGCCCGATCATTCCGACCCGCGCCAAGGCCAATGGTTCTTCCTGTACACGATCACGATCGTCAACGAAGGCCCAGACACCGTTCAGCTCTTGAATCGCCACTGGGTGATCACCGACGCCACCGGCCACGTCGAAGAAGTGCGCGGCCCGGGCGTGGTCGGGCATCAACCCACGCTCAGCCAAGGCGAAAGCTTCGAGTACACCTCGGGCTGCCCCTTGACGACGCCCTTCGGCTCGATGCACGGCACGTACGAGATGGCGCTCGAGAACGGCGAACGCTTCCTAGCCGAAGTCGCGCCCTTCGCGCTGCGTGAACCGGGCGCGTTTCATTGATTGAGTTTTTTGGTGAGGCCACGCGGGAACGGGCGCGCTTGCGGACGTAGACGGTGCAGTGGTGCCCGAGCGCGTGAACCCTCGGAAGTGCGGCCACGCCTGCCCTCGCTGTGGATACATCCGCCAGGTGAACGGACTTCTCCAGACGTGTCGGTGAGGTCCCCCGATGGATAGCGCCCGCATGACGGATCTCATGAACTTGGTCGGATGACCGTTAAGAGTGTCCCACCGGATCAGCGCAAGGGCGCCGAACGACTCCGCCAGGTGGAGTTCGACTAGTTCGGAAGCGAGCGCGCTCGGGTCCCTCATAGCACGTGGGCTTTGCAGGCTCGCCGCTGAGGGAGTGGTTACTCGACCTCGCGGTGGATGACGCCCAGCAAGTCCAGCAGGTGGAGCGAGCACAGGCCCCAAGCTATGACGTCGACTCAGGGCCCACCCACGCTAGGGCGACGGCCCTTGTCAGCTCGGCGGGACGCAGGCCTTCCGAGCGTTCGTGTCCTCGACGAAGCTGACGCTCGATGAGCAGTTGGCTGCGTCTTCGGGCGGCCGCGTGAGATTGCACTCAGCTTTATCGCCGCACACGAGAAAGCAGTAATTTTTTCCGTCGTCGTGCGCCACGCAGGCCGAGCCTTGTGGGCAGCCGGCGTCATTCTTACAGTCGGCAACGCCGCAATAGCCGCCCTTGAACTCGAGACAGGTCTGCCCCGGCTCTGTGCAGGGCAGGTCCGCGTTGCAAGCCGCACCGACGCCGCGCTTCTGCGCCTCGCTGCCACTTTCGTCGCTAGCGCACGCAGCGACGCCGAGTTGAAGCAAAACCACGCCAGCCAAAAGCCTGAAAATTCGGGTCATGCGATGAGTGTCCATTCGTTGGGTCGGGTCGTTGAGCATTCGGGTACCCCAACGGCCGCTGTCTCCAAAAACCGAAGGCATCGTCGCCAAGCGAACAGACGGCCTCTTTTACCGAGGCTATTGCATGTAGGCAAATGTCGACAACGAGGCCCCATGCGCATCAGAGTGGTGGCTCGATCGTGCCGCCTCGGCAACTCGCGCGGCATTGCGAGGGATTCGCCGACGACTTCGCCAGGTGGAGCTCGGTTGCTGCATAGAAGATAGACGCGGGATCGTCGGCGTGCGCTGGTCCTCTGGGTCGCCGCTGAGGGAGTGTTTGCTCGACAGTAGCGCCTCGGCAGCTTGCGCGCGGCCTCGACGCGTTTCGCGATGCCCGCACGGGTGCAAATGGTTCGCGCAATCGTGGGGCGCGCAGGAACGACGAGCGCGGAAGTGCGCGCATCACTTGCTCTCCTGCGATTCGGCGGTTGGGGTGATCATTTTTCTTGACGAGTTGGGAGTGCCCGGGTGCCTCGTCGTGAGGAGTGAGTTGGATCGGGGGTGTTACTGGCACGACGTTTAGCGAAGCGAGCCTTTCGCGACGGAGATTGAATTCGAAGCCATTTCCTCGTCAAAATCAGCGCCTTGACCCCAACGCGCGAGCAGAAATAACGCATGCTAGACAGGAGCGATGAGCAACCAATATCGATTGGTGGAGTTGGAGAATTCGGAGCTCTTGGCGGGATTGGCGGAGCTAGTTCAGCAAAGCAATGTGCTAACGGCTCAGCTGCTCGCGCACTTGGTGGAGCTCGAAGAGCGCATGCTCCATTTGGAGCTGGGCTTCTCGTCGCTGTTTGCGTACTGCGTGGAAGCCTTGCGGATGAGCGAAGGCTCTGCCGGGCGACGAGTGACGGCTGCGCGGGTGTGTCGGCAATTCCCCGGGGCGTTCGAACGGGTCGCTCGTGGTGAATTCCATCTGTGTGCGCTGTGCGCACTCGCGCCGCACTTGGATCCAGAAAACGAGGCTGAGCTCCTCGATGCGTGTGGCGGGAAGACTCGGCGACAGGTCGAGGAACTCCTGGCCATGCGGTTTCCGCGACCGGATGTACGCGAGCAGATCCGGCGCCTCCCCGTGCGCGCTCAGCCGCCAGCGGCGCCGACCCAGCCAAATGCACTGTCGAGTCGAGCCATCGACCATTCCACCTCGCCAGCAATCGCCCAGGAAACGCCGCCGATTCAGCCGAATCCCACACCGTTGCCCGCCGGAGTCACGGGCGCACGCGGTCGGGCTCGCGAGCTCGAACCGCTTTCGACCGCTCGCTTTGGCGTGCACTTCACTGCCGACGCCGAGCTGCGCGCTCTGATCGAGCGCGCGCGGGCCCTCGCCAGCCACCGGCTGCCGAACGGCGATCTCGCAGCTTTGATGAAGCTGATGGCAGAGAGCTTCGTGCGGCAAGAAGAGAAACGGCGTTTTGGGATCGGAGCTAGACCGCGCCGCGTGTGCAGCCAGACGAAGTCGGTCAGCCTCGTCGAGGAGGAACCGACTCCACCAGGTGAAGCTCCGGCCTCACGCGCACCGACTGAACCGACGCAGCGCGAGAATCGCCACGCACAAGGGAGCAAGCGCGGACGGTACTTACCGGTCGCGGTACGACGAGAGACATACGGCCGAGATCGCGGGCAATGCACATTCGTCGCGGCCGACGGTCGGCGCTGCGAGGCGCGAGCGTTCGTCGAGCTCGATCACGTAGAACCCTTTGCCAGGCGTGGCGCAGCTGACACCGAGAACATTCGTTTGCTGTGCAGGGGACATAACCTGCTGCACGCTCGCAACTGCTTTGGAAGCCTGCACATTGCAGCCAAAATTGCCGCTCGAAAGCGTTGTGACCGAGAATTGAAATGATGCCGGGACAGTGACCCGCAGGGCGGGCATGGAGGGCCGAATATCGAGGCCTCGCGAAGCCTGAGGGGGGCGAGTGCTTCTCCAGGCGTCGCGCGAGAGAGCCGAGCCGACACTGAGGAGCCGCGGGGCACGACTCCGGCGATGGCGAGGTTGAGCTCCCGCAACGTCGAGCGTCAGCCGAGCGCGGCTCGCGCTCTCGCGAGCTGCCTCGTGACGCCGCAGGCCCCCGACGCCTCGCGGCACCCACCAGGCGGCGTTTCCGTCGCGTCGAGTGAGGGCGGGAGCGACCCTCGTCCGTCGCCGGAGTCGTGCCCCGCGGTGACGAGCTCGCGCGCGCGGCTCCGGCGAGACCGCGGGCCGCAACGCACGCCGCCTACAGCTTGGCGATGAAGTCGCCGATTTCAGGCAGTGGCAGGGGTGTCGACCCTACGCCGGACGTGCAGCCACGCCTTCGCTCGTGAACGACGACGCAGCGCGACTCCACTAGGCGGAGCGAGCGCGGGCGCCACACCATTGACAGTCTTCGTGTCTGCCCGTATGGTGTTCGGGATGTCGCGTTGCCTGTGCACCATCACCGTGGTTTCGAATCGCTCGAATTGCAATAATTCGAATGGGGACGTGCGCATGTAGCGCTGGTTGGTTCATCGGGTTCGCCTGACGCCCTTCCAGTTCGCTGGGAGGGCGTTTTTGCATTTCAGGCCTATTTTCGGCTCGACGCGGGCTTTCAGCGTTCGCTAGCCGACGCGGGAGTGGTCCATGCATCGTTATCGAACACATCACACGAGCACCGTCACGGAGGCCGCGATCGGTTCGCGGATACGCCTCGCTGGTTGGATTGCAAAGAAGCGCGACCATCACGGCGTAGTGTTTCTGGATCTACGCGATGCTCATGGCACGCTGCAATTGGTCGTCGAAGCGGACAGCGCGGCATTTACCGGCGCGCGCAGCGTATCGCTGGAGTCGGTCGTTTGCGTCACGGGCAAGCTCGTTCGACGCAGCGAGGAGAGCCGCAACGCACGACTTCTGACTGGTCAGGTGGAGCTGCGAGTCGAGGACTTGGAAGTGCTGAGTGCGGCCGCGCCGCTGCCGTTTGCAGTGGATTCGAGCAAGACACCGGAAGAGTTGCGGCTCAAGCATCGCTACCTCGATCTTCGGGGAACGCGCCAGCGGAGCAATCTGGAACTTCGTTCGGCGTTGATCCAAAGCTTGCGCCGCCGCATGCTGGAGGCCGGCTTCTTGGAGATCCAGACGCCTATTTTGACGGCGAGCTCACCGGAGGGCGCGCGAGACTTCTTGGTGCCGAGTCGGCTGCACCCCGGCAAGTTTTACGCGCTGCCGCAAGCGCCACAGCTGTTCAAGCAACTGCTGATGGTTTCGGGTATCGATCGCTATTTTCAAATTGCCCCGTGTTTTCGCGACGAAGACGCACGTGCGGACCGCTCGCCGGGAGAATTCTATCAGCTCGATGTCGAGCTTTCGTTCGTGACTCAGGCGGATGTGTTCGCCGCCATCGAGCCGATCATCGCCGGTGTATTCGCGGAGTTCTCGAGACAGCCCAGCGATCCTGCGCCGTTTCGTCAAATCCGGTACGAAGACGCGCTGGTCGGCTATGGCAGCGATAAGCCGGACCTGCGTAACCCGCTGTGCGCGGTCGCGCTCGAGCACTTCGCGCGCGGAATCGCGTGCGGGGTGATCAGCGAGGCTGCACACGCGGGCCATTCGGTGCGCGGGTTTCGGCTGCCGGGCGCCGCGGCTCGCTCCAGACGCTTCTTCGACGAAATCGCCGCGCTGTGTGAGGAGCGGGGTGGCCGGCATGCCTACCTGACCCTCGCCGCCGCCGAGAAGGGTGCCCTGAGCAAGCTACCCCCAGCCTCACGACGAGCCTTGTGCGAAGAGCTCAGCGCCGTGCCGGGGGACGCGCTGCTCTTGATTGCCGCGATGCCAGAGCAAATCGCCGCCCTCACGGCGGCATTGCGCGCGTCGATCGGAACGGAGCTCGGCCTGTGCGAGACGAGCGCGTTTCGATTTTGCTGGGTAGTGGACTACCCAATGTTCGAGCGCGATCGAGAGAGCGGCGCGATTTCCTTTTCGCACAACCCGTTTTCCATGCCCCAGGGCGGCTTGGCTGCGCTGTCGGGCGACCCACTCTCGGTGCGCGCGTTCCAATATGACTTGGTGTGCAACGGGGTCGAGCTATCTAGCGGCGCCATCCGCAACCATGCGCCCGAAATCATGCAGCGCGTGTTCGAAATAGCCGGATATTCGCAGGCGGAGCTGGAAGCGCGGTTCTCAGGTCTGTTTCAGGCCTTTCACTATGGCGCGCCACCTCACGGCGGACTCGCGCCCGGCATCGATCGCATGTTGATGCTACTCGCCGACGAGCCGAACATCCGCGAGGTGATCGCCTTCCCCATGACCCAAGGCGCACAAGATTTGATGATGGGTGCACCTTCGCGAGTTTCAGAAGCGCAACTGCGCGAGCTACACTTGAAATCGCTCCGCTAAAGCTTGGCCTTCGTCGCGGTTGACGGTCGGCGCTGCGATGCACGAGCGTTGGTCGAGTTCGATCACGTCGAACCCTTTGCGAGGCGCGGCGCAGCCGAGCCGACACTGAGGAGCCGCGGGGCACGACTCCGGCGATGGGCGAGGTTGAGCTCCCGCAACGTCGAGCGTCAGCCGAGCGCGGCTCGCGCTCTCGCGAGCTGCCTCGTGACGCCGCAGGCCCCCAACGCCTCGCGGCACCCACTAGGCGGCGTTTCCGTCGCGTCGAGTGAGGGCGGGCGGGAGCGACCCTCGTCCGTCGCCGGAGTCGTGCGCCGCGGCGACGAGTGCGGGCGGCTTCGGCGAGACCGCGGGCCGCCACGCACGCCGCCTACAGCTTGGCGATGAAGTCGCCGATTTCAGGCAGGGGCAGGGTCATGGTCGTGTTGCCGGCGCGAACGGCGCTGCCGGGCATGCCATAGACGACCGCGGTCAGCTCGCTCTCGGCGATCACGATGCCGCCGGCGTCGAGGATGGCGCGTGCGCCCTGCACACCGTCATCGCCCATGCCGGTCAGGATCACGCCGATGGCGCGTTTGCCGACGGCGTGGGCCACGCTGGAAAGGAGTCGATCGGCGCTCGGCACGTAGCGGTCGCGCTCGTCGGGCGAGCGTACGCGCATGCGCAGCGGGCCTTTGGGCGGCATTTCCAGTTCCATGCATTGGCGGCCCGGACACACGTAGCCCATGCCTTCGCCCAGCGGATCCATGTCCTGCGCTTCGGCCACGCGTAGCGCGCTGCGGCGGTCCAAACGCTCGGCGAAGGTGCGCGTGAATTTGTCCGGCATGTGCTGCGCGATCACCACGGCAAACTTCGAGTTCTCGGGCAGGCGCGAGAAAATTTCCATCAGCGCGCTGGGGCCGCCAGTCGACGAGGCGATGGCCACCACTTGGCGCGGCGCAATCAAGATCGGAGCTGGACGCGCCTCGGGTGCGGCAGGCTGAGGCGGTAAATCGGGCAGGCGGCGAGCCGCGATCGGCGCCAGACGTACGGCGCGTGCCAGAGTCACTTTGCGCAAGAGCTCATCGCGAATGGCGGCCAGATCCGGATCTGCGTAGCGGTCCGGCTTGGCCACGAAATCGAGCGCGCCGAGCTCCAGCGCCTTGAACACGTTTTCCTTCTGGCTGTAGCTCGAAACCACGATCACCGGCGTAGGCATCTTGGTCATCAAGATGCGCAGCAAGGTGAAGCCATCCATGCGGGGCATTTCGAGATCCAGAGTGATCACGTCGGGCCGCAACATGCCGACCAAACGCAGCGCCTCTTCGCCGTCGGCGGCCTTGCCGACCACCTCGACGTCCGGACTGGTCGATAGAATTTCGGTGATGCTGCGCCGATTGAACACCGAGTCATCGACGATCAAAACGCGTAACGGAGGATGTGACTGAGAGTTCATTTTAGTCCTCCGCTATCCCAGCGCTCGGTGATCAATGGTTTTCTGTACACCAGGTCTTCTCGCAAGTGTACCAGCTCGAAGGCCGTGGACAGGTTCAGTAGCGACTCGGAGTGGCCCAAGAGCAGATATCCGCCAGGTAAGAGCCGTTCGAGCAGTGTGTCGATGACGCGACGGCGTGAGCGGAGGTCGAAGTAGATCAGCACATTTCGACAGAAAACCACGTCCACCCGGCCGACCATGCTGGCGCGCCCGGCGTCGAGCAGGTTCAACTGACCGAAATGACACAATCGTTTGACGTGGTCGACGACGTGCATGCCGTCGGCCTCTTCTCGGAAATAGCGGGCCTGAACCGACTCGGAGGTCACCCGAAACGACGTCGGCTGGTACACGCCACGACGAGCGGTGGCCACGCTGCTCTTGCAAATGTCACTGCCAATGATGCGCACCTCCCAGCCTTCGAATAGGGCCGAGTCCCGCACCAGCATGGCCAGGGTGTAGACTTCCTCCCCGGTCGAACAACCCGCGCTCCAGATGCACACTCGCTTCGAGTCCGCATTGCGTGCGGCCAGCCTGGGCAAGAGCTCGCCCGCGAACGAGCGGAGCTGATACTCCTGCCGGTAGAAGTACGTCTCCTTGGTGGTCAGTCGCTCGATTGCTTCATCCAGCTCCGCGGGGCCGCGAACGTTGAAGCGAATGTATTTATAGTAATCGTTGAAGCTGCGAAGGCTCAGAGCTTCGACGCGCTCGGCCAAACGGCGGTCGAACAGGAACATCGCGTCGCCATCGAAGCTCAGCCCAGCATGGTCGTAGATCACATCGCGAAGCAGCAAGAACTCTTCGGATGTGAGCCGGGGTCGGGGCTCGCCGGAGCTGCGGAAGCTCATCGCGGTCTGAGGCTCCCAGCTCTGTGAGGGAGCGGAGTGTGGCGCACTCCGCTGCCGGTCTCGAGCGCGCGACTGATGGCCTCCTGAACCAGGGGATTGTCTTCGCTCGCGAGGCGCGCGCGCAAAAGCGCATTGGCCGAGTCGCCCCCGACGCGGCCCAGCATGTCCGCAGACAGGCGCCGCACGTCCCAGGCGTCGTGATCGAGGCAGGCGCCGAAATGGGCGAGAACGCGCGGATCGACGGTATCGCCGAGCGCCAGCATGGAGGCCTTGACGACCTCGGACTCGATGTGTGAAAGGCCCTCGATCAGCGCTTCGATGCGACGTGCATCCGGCACTCGAGCCAAGGCTTCGATCGCCGCAACGGCCACCATCGGTGAAGCACTTCGTACGAGCGGACGAAGCACCGTCAATACTCGCGGATCGCCCGCTTCGGCCAAGGCACCCACCGCGGACGCGACCAACTCATCGTCATCGGATTTTTCGACGAGCTCGAGCAACTTCCCCAGCCCGGACAGTACACCGTCCGCGCTCCGCAGACGACTGAGCGCGAGCACCGCGGCGTAGCGCACGTCCGGCTCTTCGTCGGTCAAGGCGAAAGCTGCAGCGTGCGTGCCGAGCTCGCTGCCCGCGTTGCCCAGGCCGGCGAGCGCGGCGCGTCGCACGGCCTTGGCCGAGTTGGACAAGAGCAGCGACAGATAGGCCACGTCGTCCGCCACGCTGTCCCGCAGCGGGGCGGGCAGGACCGTGTGAATCACGGCAGCGGCGTGGGCCTCCGCGCCTTCGGCCCTGGCGCTACGCGCAAGCGAGCGTGCCGCATCCGGGAAGCGCGTCGCGAGCGCAGCCAGGGCCGTTTCTGCGGCGCTCTGTGCCTCCTCGTTGGCGAGCCAGCTGCTGACCGTGGCAAAACAGCTTGCGTCACCCAGGAGCGTGATAGCGCCGAGCCCGGCGCGCACGACCACGAGCGGGCCAGCTGCCATCCAAGCCAGGATTTGCGCGACGGCCAGCGGCGCTGCGGCGGCATCCGCGAGCCCGGTCACGATTTCGATGCAGGCCGCGCGAGTGTCCGGATCCGCCTTCGCGGCCCGCCCGAGCAGCGCAGGCACCGCCCTGGAGCCGAGCAAGCTGAGCGATTCATCCGCTTCGGCCAGTAAGCGCACGTCCGAAAGCGCGTCGGCTGCGATCGGCGCGATGCGCTCGATGCCGAGGGCGCCCGACACGATCAACGCCGCCTTGCGCGACGCCAGATCGTCATTTTTGGGCGTGGCCAGCTCGAGCAAGCGTAGAACCACGGCCGGAGAAGGCGGTTCGGCGCGCACCAGCAGCAGATTTTGCGAAGAAGTGCGGGCGTACTCGACCAAAGCTGCCAAGACGACGCTGAGCCCTCCACCCCGGGCGCGTTCCAACGCCGAGAGCAGCGCGGGCAACGCCTCGGGATGCGCGGAGCGACCGGCGGCGGCAAACGCGGAGCGCTCCAGCACCGGATCTTGCAGCATGCCTTCGATCACCGGCCAGGGCAGAAGCGATCCGAGTCGATTGATGCCGTCGAGCGCGGACAGGCGCACGAAGGCGATCTCGAACGGGCGCGTCAGCGAACCGGCCAGGATCTCGAACGCTTCCGGGGCCGCGGACGTACCCACCGAGGCGATCGAGTCGAGCGCGGCCGCGCGCACGTTCGGATCCTCGTCGATCAAGAGCGGACGCAGCGCGTCGAGCGCAGAAGGGAGCAGCGTGCGCGCCAAGGCTTCTGCCGCCAGCTTTTTGCCATCGGCATCGAGCGAGGGCGCCTTTTCGGACAGGGCTTGCACGGCAGGCTCGGAGAACGCACCCAGGGCTTCGACCGCTGCGTTCCGCAGGCCGACGTTGTCCCCGGACTCGAGCGCTCGAACCAGGCCGCTCAGCAACACCGGCGAGGGAGCCAGCGAGCGTGCCACCTCGACAGCCTGTTTTCGCACACGCCAGTCGCCGTCGCCCAGGGCCCGCAGCAAGTACTTGGTCGACGTTTCAGCATCGAGCGCCGGTTCTTCGGCGTGCGGGTCACGCAGCGCATCGCGCAGGAATTCGACCGCGCGACGGCGCGATTCCGGATCATCGGAGGCGAAGCCCGCTTCCAGCTCGCGCGCGCGGCTCATCGCGGGCTCCGCATCGAAGCCCGCAGACTGGCTTCCGGGATCTGGCGCGTGAGGACGTCGAACTGGCCGACGTCCAGCACGAACGTCAACGCGCCGTCGTGCGTAGTGACACCCGCAATGCCGCGCAAGTCATCACCGGCGCCGAGCATCGGCGGAGGTTTCATTTCGGCTCCGCCCTTGCCGAATACCTCGGTTACGCGATCCACCGCCAAGCCCACGCCCCGACCCTCGACCTCGATCAAGATCCATTTCCCTTTCCGTGGATCCGAGTGCGGGGCGAGCCCAAAGCGCACTCGTAAATCGATGATCGGTAGGATCTCACCGCGGTGATCGGCGACGCCCGCCACGGCGGCGGGTGCGTGCGGCAATTCGGCGAGCGGCACCGGATTGATGATCTCGCGCACCGACGCGATGGGCACCGCATAGCCGATGTCGCCCACGACGAACCCGACCAGGCTCTTTTGAGGGTCCTGTCGCTCGTGCTTGCCGAGCGCGCCTGCCTGAGTTCCTCGAAATTCCTTGAACATGGGCTTAGCCGGACACGACCGAGGGTAAATCGAGCAAAATCAAAAATTCACCTGCTGGGCGACCGATACCGAGCACGAACTCGGAAACGTCTCCGCCGAGCGCGGACGCCGCCGGTTCGATCTCGTTCGCGGCCAAGCGCACCACGTGCCTCACCTCATCCACGAGTAGACCGATCACTTCACCCGACTCGGCAGCGCCGAGCAGGATGCGACCACGGCGCGTCAAGGCGCGTTCTTCCAACTTCAAAGTGCGCCGCAAATCCAAGACCGTGACCAGCAAGCCGCGCACGCTGCACACCCCGACCACGTTGCGCGGGGCCCGGGGCACCACGGTTATCGGCGGCGGGCTGAGGATCTCCTTGATACGCGTCAATTCCACGCCGTAAAGCTCACCGGCGAGGGCAAACATCAAAAACTCACGCACCGGGCCACGGTCGCCAATGCGGCGCGCCAGGCGCGAAGCGGTCGATTGTGTGAGGTTAACCACTGGCGCGCTCCAAGCTTCGCGGCGCTTCGATGCCGGCCAACACCTCTTCGATCAGCCCTGCAGCATCCAACACCAGGCCGACACGCTGATCTCCGAGCTCCGTCGCCCCCGCAAAGCCACGCACGCCCGCCAGCGATTTTCCGAGCGGTTTGATCACGATGTCCTCTTGTCCGTACAGGAAATCCACGACCAGACCGAGGCGGCGCTGACCGAGCGCGGCGACCACCACGAAGCGGCGGCGCGACGCCGAATCGGGCTCGGTTTCCAGTGCCATCAGCCGATCCAAGCGGCACAGCGGCAAGGTCTGTCCGCGCAAGGTGATCACTTCGCGCCCGTCCACCAGGCGTACCGCGGCTTCTTCGAAGGCGATCGCTTCCGAAACGGAGGAAAGTGGGATGGCCAGCGTATGCTTGCCGGCTTGAATCAAAAGCGCGCTGACGATCGCGAGCGTGATCGGCAACGTGATCGTCATCTTCGTGCCGATGCCGGACTCGCTGTGGACGTCGATCACGCCACCCAACTTGGAGATGTTGGTCTTGACGATGTCCATGCCGACACCGCGACCGCTGACGTCGTCCGCGGATTCGCGAGTCGAAAGACCGGGCAGGAAAATCAGCGCCAGCATGTCGTCGCGGCTCATTTCCACGGCTTCCGAGCGGGACAATTTACCGAGCGCGATGGCCTTCTCGGTCAGCCGGGAGAGATCGATGCCGCGACCGTCGTCTTCGACCTCGATCATCACGTGATTGCCCTTCTGAAAGGCATTCAGCGCGATCGTGCCAGCCAAGGGTTTGCCAACCTCCACCCGACCCTGCCCGCTCTCGATGCCGTGATCGATGGCGTTGCGGATCATGTGCATCAGCGGATCGCTCAGCTCTTCGACGATCAGTTTGTCGATTTCGGTCTCGGCGCCGGTGATTACCAGGCGGATCTCTTTGCCGACCTCACGGCTGATCTGACGGACCACGCGCGCCAGGCGGTCGAAGACCTGACCCAGCGGCACCATGCGCACTTCGAGGATGCCGTCTTGCATCTCGCCCAGCCGGCGGTCGAAATTGCGATGCAGGCGCTGCAACTCGGCGGCGAGCTTTCGCTGGCCCTCACCGCGCAACTTCTCTGCCACGCGGCCAAAAGCGCTGCGCACGATGGCCAGCTCCCCGACGATGTTCATCAGGTGGTCGAGCTTGCGAATGTCGACGCGCACGGTTTGCGTCAGTGAACGGAGAGACGCGGCCTGTTCCAAGCCGCCGCGCTCGAGATCCCCATGCATACCGCCCGAATCGGCGCGCCCGAGGGCCGTGACCCGGCGCGGGGGCACGGTCGGGGGATGCGAGCGCCGCGCACGCCGGGGAATTTCCTCGATCACCACGTTGTCGGCGCCGAGTGAGCCGATCAAGGTCGCCAGATCGTCCCGCGATGCCATCAACAGGTCGAGCTCGATCGTTTCGGCGCTGGTGGCCTCGCCGGTCGGCAGGTAGGTGATGATTTCGCCGTGCCGCTTGGCACGCTCTTTCATCTCTTCCAGCACCTTGTCGATGGTCGACAAGTCGAACTGCACGCGCAGCCGATACAGCTGCATTTGCAGGTCGATGTTGGCGCGCAAGCGGTGCTCTTCGTACTCCGTGAGCACCGCGAGCAGCCCCGGGTCGAGCTCGTAGTCCGCTACCGGGCTCTCACGCTCGGTCGCCCCGGCGCCGATACGCTCGAGCTCGACGAACAGTTGCTCGACGTCCAGCTCTTCGTCCGAATCGGCCTTTTCTGCCTGCAAAATGCGAGTGTACGCTTCCACCGCGCCGAACAGCACGTCCAGCACGTCTTGGCTGAGATCGATGCGGCCGAGGCGTAGATCGTCGAGGACGTCCTCCAGGCGATGCGAGAGCGCGCCGAGGCGTACGGCACCGAACAGACCGGCCAGCCCCTTCAGCGTGTGCACCGCGCGGAAGGCCTCGTTGATCAGCGATGGATCGCTGATGCCGGCCTTGATCGTGGCATCCAAGCTGAGCAGATTTCGAGACAAAGTCTCGATGATCTCCTGCGCCTCGGAGAAGAACTCTTCGCGCGCTTTGTCGGACAGCTCAGCCATGCGGCTTGGCGTGGCCCATGCCACTCTGCAGGAAGCGCCAGACCTCGTCTTGCAAGGCCTCCTGTGAGAACGGCTTGATCAAGTAGCCATTCGCGCCCAAGGACAAGCCGCGCGCGCGGTCGCGCTCGGACGACTGTGTGGAGATGATCAACACGGGCGTGGCCTTGTGTGACTCGCTCTTGCGGATGAACGAGATCAATTCCAGGCCATTGATGTCGGGCATGTTGATGTCGGTGATCACCAGATCGTACGGACCACGCGGCAAGAGCCGCAATGCTTCGAAGCCACTGGAAGCCTCAACCACGTCCACGCCCGCCGAACTACGAGAGTCCGACTCGAGTGCGTTCCTGACGAAGGAACGCATACTGGCCGAGTCTTCGACTACCAAGATGCGCAGCATTCGAGCAAATTCCTCGACACATGGTAGCAGCCTTGCGGCTCGAACGGGACCCCGCCATCCTCGGGTCCGTGACGCTTTTCATGATGATTTCGAAGCTCCGCCAGAACGGCCGCCGAGGCGACCGAGCCCAGCCGCGAAGCGGTGGCAAATGCTCGATGAAAAGGCAGCCTTCCGACTCCGGTCGCCGAGCCTGGCCCCGATCAACCTACATGGCGAAAACCGCGTGAATCGCTGGCCGCGGGTGGCAGTGATCGGCGCTGGCGCGTGCGGTCTCACCGCCGTCAAGGCGCTGAAGGACGCGCGTTTGCCCGTTCAGTGTTTCGAAAAGAGCGACCGCGTCGGGGGCAACTGGGTGTTCAAGAACAAGAACGGCCAGAGCAGCGCCTATCGCTCGCTACACATCAACACCTCGCGCGAACGAATGCAATTTCGCGATTTTCCGATGCCCAAGCACTATCCGGACTATCCGAAGCACGACCTGATCGCGCGCTACTTTCAAGACTATGCCGACGCTTTCGGGCTAGAACAAAAGATCCGTTTCGAGACCAGCGTGGAACGCGCGGAGCCGCGCGCTGCAGGTGGCTTTCGACTCACGCTCTCGAGCGGAGAGGTCGAAGATTTCGAGTTTCTGCTGGTTGCCAACGGGCATCACTGGCATCCGGCTTGGCCCGAACCAGCGATCCCAGGTGAATTTTCTGGGTTGGAGCTGCATTCACACGCATACCTCGATCCCGATGAGCCCCACGCTTTGCGAGGAAAACGCGTGCTGGTGGTGGGCATGGGCAATTCGGCCATGGACATCGCGTGTGAGCTCGGGCACCCCGGCGTCGCGGAACAGGTGTGGTTGTCGGCTCGACGCGGCGCGTGGGTGTTGCCCAAATATGCGTTCGGCAAACCGATCGACCAGAGCTCGCTCTTGCCTTCGTTCTTGCCCAGAAGCGTGCGCCGCGCGCTGGCGGAGCTCTGGTATCGGCTGGCGGTGGGGCGTCCCGAAGACTTCGGCCTTCCCAAGCCCGACCATCGCTTGGATCAAGCGCACCCCACGATGTCTTCCGACATCCTGACGCGACTCGGTTCGGGAGACGTCCGCGCCAAACCCGCGTTGACCAAAAAGGACGGTCAGCAAGTGCACTTTGCGGACGGCAGCAGCGAGACCGTGGACGCCATCATTTACGCCACCGGTTACCAGGTGAGCTTCCCCTTTTTTCCGCGCGGCCTGTTGGCGCTCGAGGGCAATGATCTGCCGCTATTTCTAAGGATATTTCCGCTGGATCGTGAAGACCTTGGTTTCGTGGGCCTGGCCCAGCCCGTGGGCGCGGTGATGCCGCTTGCGGAAGCGCAAGCCAAGTTGATCGCGGAGCTGCTGAGTGGAAACTACGATCTGCCGGACGCAAGCGAACGCCAGCAACGCACTCAGCGCGAGCGTGCGGAAATGTTCGCGCGCTACGTGCCTTCGCGACGCCACACCATGCAGCTCGACTACGACGAGTACTTGGCGAGCATAGCGGCAGAGACGAAGGCCGGGCAGGTGCGAGCGCGGCACCGCGCAGCACGCGCTGAACGGTCGGAGAACGCGTCGTGAACGAAGCCGTATTCCAACCCGAGCTGGATGGCATCACGGACGCCGAATGGCAGGAGCTGCTCGCGCGCGTGAACGGCGAGGGACGGCCTTTCTTCACTGAAAATCAGCTCTATCTCGTGCACGCGCGCAACAAAGTCATCGTGACTCGCTACGTCGCCCGGCGCGGCGTGATTGGCCTGTGCCTAGTCGTGGTCGGACTCGCCGCCTGGGTGTACGCGCTGAAAGGCGACTGGGGCCTGGTCTTGGTGTTCGGCATCGCGTTGACGCTGACCGGCGTGGGCATGGTGGGGACCGGGGTCGTGACTCGACGTGATCCGGCGTCTCGAGAGCCAATCACGCGCTGGCTGTCCAAATGGACGGCCGCTCGCGGCGCCCAGCACTTGGTCAGCGAGGCCACCCTGAGTGATTGCGGGCTGGAGTATTTGCCGGAGCAAGTCAGAAGCTTGCTGATCGTCGAACGTGAGCCGTTGGTCGATTTGCTGCTCAAAAACGGCGCTCACCACGCGCTATCGGCGCTGATTGTTGCGGAGAGCGGCTACCCCAGCGCACTTGCCGCTGAGGCGCGGCGCTTGCTCGAGGCACGCGCCGATCTGCAAGTGATCGCCGCGCACGACGCGACCCCCGCGGGCGTGGCCATGAAAGCGCGCTTGCAAAAGGGCCAGGTATTTCCGCTCGGGCAACGAGCGGTCCTGGACGCGGGGCTGTTCCCCGCGGACGTCCCCTGGCTGGCTGAGTTGGCGCCGGCAATCCCGGTCGCACACAGCCAGCGCGTGCCGCTTGATTCATTGTCGTTCGACTCGCTGCTGGTTGGCTTGCGCGGCGTGTCGCAAGGCGCGTTGTCGCTGTACACGGCGCTCGAAGCCGCGCGCGCGAACGACCACGCAGCAGCGCACGGCGAGCCCGATTCGGGCAGCCGCGCGGACTCGGCAGCAGGCTGAATCAGGCCTGGAGCCGACGGCGAGCGCGTACGGCCCCGGCCAACAACTCGAGCACCGGCACGGTCTCATCGAAGCCGAGGCACGCGTCCGTGATGCTTTGGCCGTGCGCGAGCGACTTTCCAGGAACGACGTCCTGGCGACCTTCGATCAAGTTGCTCTCCAGCATCACGCCGAAGATGGCCTGACTGCCCGAGCTCACTTGCGCTGCCAACGATTCACCCACGCGGACCTGGTTTTTGTGGTTCTTCTGGCTATTGGCGTGGCTGCAATCGACCATCAACGCGGGCCGCAAACCGGCTTTGCTCAGGGCCGCTCCCGCTTCGGCGATGGCTTCGGCAGCGTAGTTCGGGCCAGTACGACCACCGCGCAGAATGAGATGGCAGTGCTGGTTGCCACGAGTGGAAACGATGGCCGCGAGCCCCTGCTTGGTGACCGAGAGGAAGTGGTGCGGCGCGGAGGAGGAGCGCACGGCATCGACCGCGATTTGCACGTCGCCGCTCGTGCCATTCTTGTAGCCCACGGGCATGCTCAGGCCGCTCGCCAGCTCGCGATGCACTTGGCTCTCGGTGGTGCGCGCGCCGATCGCCCCCCACGACACGAGATCCGCGACGAATTGCGGTGAGATCGGGTCCAAAAATTCCGTCGCCGTGGGCACGCCGAGCTGCACCACGTCGAGCAGGAATTTGCGGGCTACCCGCAGGCCGAGGTTGATCGAGAACGAACCGTCGAGCTTGGGATCGTTGATCAGGCCCTTCCAACCAACCGTGGTGCGCGGCTTTTCGAAATACGTGCGCATCACGATCTTCAGATCGGCAGCCAGCGAGTCAGCCACCGGTTTGAGGCGCCTGGCGTACTCGATACCAGCTTCCGGATCGTGGATCGAACAGGGCCCGACCACGATCACGAGCCGATCGTCTTCGCCAGTCACGATCCGCGCCACCTCCGCCCGGGCTTCGGCGATCAGCTGGGTATCGGCCTCGGCCGCGGGCAGCTCCTCCATCAAGATGGCGGGCGGAATCAGTGGCCGTAGGCTCTCGATGCGAACGTCGTCAGTGTCGGGCATGAATTTCTAGGGGTAAGGGCGGCGGCTCAGGCCGGATTCGCCGGGACTGTGCCATCTCAGGCGCGGACCGCAAAGTACCCCACCTTGGCCAGCCCCACGGCGCTGGGCGCGGCCTCGAAATCCAGCAAAGCGCGGCCCAAAAGGTGCAGAGAGCGGTGTCCTGGGAAATACGGGGGAACTGGAAAAGCGCGAAGCGGGCCCCGTTGCACGGTTTTCTCGATGGCGGGGCCATCGAACATCAAGGAGTTGTGCACCCAGCCCAGCCCGCTTTGCGCATCGGCCAGCGTCGCCCCGGGATACCCTCCCCAGGGGGCGCTAGCGAGCACGTAGGCGGCGCTCGGCCAGTGGTTGACTCCAACCGTGCCGTAACGAAGCGCGTCGATTGCGTGCTCCAGAGCTTTGGCCAGAGCCGGATCCCGCTCCGTGTCCGGCGTCACGTACAACATCGCGTTCAGCGTGCCCCACAGCCTTTCGTTGGCGAACGCGGTCGCGGCGGCCAAAAACTCGACCGGATCGGCGCTGCCCACGCTGACCTCGCTCAAGATGCTGCAGAAGGGCTCGACGCTGAACTGCACGGCCGAAGATCGAGGATCGAGCTCGGTGATCAAGGTCCAAGGCAATTGCCCGGTCCCCGCGTCACCGATGCGAGTGACCCGTGCCGCGTCCTTGGTCAGGGACGCGTAGCGCGCCTCGGCACCGGGGTAGTAGGCATTTCGCGGCGGGACTTTGGCGAGCTCGGCCTTCAGACGAGTCAGCAGCTGCTCACGCTGGCCGAACCCGCGCGGCGTGATCAACATCTTGGCCGCATTGCAGTTGAACGACGCATTTTGTACGAGCATGCCGGCCAGGCTGCGCGCCATCGCGTTGAGCTCTCCGTCGCTGTATTTGCCAGGCACCAGCAGCACGGGGCTGATGTTGCCGAGCTCACTGGAGACCGGCTTTTTGAACAGCGGCAGGCCCTGCTTCTTGCGCTCCGTTTGCTCTGCACCGGGCGCGCCCCAGACGATTCGGTCGTGCGTCTCGATCGAGCCGGTAATGTGCAGCTCATCGACCGCGGGGTGCGCCGCCAAATGCGCTCCGACCTCGGCCCCACCGTACACGATGCGTAAATAGCCGCGGGCGATCAGCGGTGCCAGCGCGAGCTCGAAGGACGGCCCCAGGTAGGCGTTGACCGGGCTCATCTTGAGCACGCACACCGCACCTTCCACGAACGATTTGTAGATCACGTCGAGCACGGGAATGGAGGCGACGTTGCCGGCGCCGAGCACCAGCACCACGCGACCCTCTGGATCCCGTCGCTGGTAGAAACCCGCCTGAGCCCGGCCGAGCTCCGTCACGTCGACGTCCGCTGCCAGCCAAGTTTTGGCGCGAAACGGCGCGTAGAGCAGGCTGTCGTACCACTCGTGCGGGGTCATTTCGATCGCCACGCGGCCCTGCGCAGTAAAGGAAACCCGCCCAGAGTCGATGCGGGGCGCCCCGCCGCGCCGGACTTGGTCGAGGGACTCCGCCAGCTGTTTCAAATTGCGAATGATGGGCACGAGCGCCGCCAGCCACTCTTCACCCTCCAGGGGTGAGCCCCACTGAACGCCCTTGGCCTCACAGGCGGCGGCCACCATGCGCGGCGCAAGCTCGCGAAAACGGCCGCCGATCTCGCGCAGCCAGGCGACTTTGTCGGCCAGCGGTGCGCGCGCGAACGGCGTGGCCTGCTCGCGCAGGACGGCGAGGGCCTGCTCGAGCTCCGGAAAACAGGTATCGGTGGGCGCCTTCGCCCGTTCACCCGTAGTCGCCGCACTCGATCGGGATGCGCCCATGCCTCGAAGGCATAGCCCTGGTCCGACAGCGCGACCAGTTGATAACCGTCGGGGCGGAAAATGCGCGAACGCCGCGGCGAAACGAGCCACGCGACCGAGGAACGAAAAGCCGGACTCGAACCAAGGCCAACATACCTATACCATTGGCTCAGCGTCGGCTTCGCCGAAGAGCGCCCCGAACATGTCGAACTCACCCACGCTCCCGCCGCTCGCGGGAACACAGCGAAAACCGACACCTCTTCCGGCACTGGCCAGCGAGAGCGATGCAAGAGTGCAGGCCGCACTTGCCGCCAGCGCGCGCGCCGAGGCCAGTTTGACGGGCCTGTTCCGCGCCATTCAGCAGTTGGGTAACGGGGTCGGTGGCGCCCGCGAGGCCAATGAATCGTTGACGCTCGAGCTCGAGGGGCTGCGTGATTTACTCGGCGCGGCCAGCGAACGACAACAGCTCTTCGAGCGCAAGCTCGAAGAGCTCGAGCAGGTGCTCGACCGCACACGCAAGGAACACGCACAGGAGCGGGTGTTCCTGATCGACCAGCAAGACCTGTTTTTGGTCAAGCTGCTCGACGAGCAAGAAATGGAATTGAAGCAGCGCGACGGCGAGCTCGCCACGTTGCGCGCACGGCTAGCCGCGCCCACGCAACCAGGACGAGACGAAGTGGCGCTCGCGCCGACCCTGCCGAGCGAGCCGCCCGCACCAATACGACTCGCTCTCCTCGACCAGCCCGCTGAAGCGGTGAGCTCCGGACTGGAGCGCGCCGAGCGGGAGGAGCTCGAACGTACTGCACAGAAGCTGGCTGAAGATCGCGAGCGAGCGCGAGAAACGGTAGCTCGCTTGCGCGCGCAGCGTGATGACGCCCAGAACGCCGTGGCCCGCATCGCCAAGGAACGCGACGACGCTTTTTACGAGATCCATCGCCTGAAAAGCGAGCTCGGCGGACCGCGCATCCCGCTCTCGACTCGTCCCCCCTCGCCTGATTCGCGGCGCGAATCGAGCTCAGGGAGTGCTCAAGGTGCGTTTCTCAGCCTCGGTCAGCTCGATATCGAAGCGCGCTTCGGCCACGCGCGCGCGCCTGCCAGCGTTCCGGCGAGTGACTCGCGCGGCGCTCAGCCGATCAGCAGCGTCCTCAACCCGCCCCGCGATAGCCCGCAATCTGCGCCGATCCCTTCGCGGCTCTCGCCTCCGCCGTCGCGGCTCACCCCACCCGCGAGCGACCGGAAATCACCGCCACCCGAAGAGCTGCGGCGGGCGCTGACCAACCCGGCGGCAACCCAATCCTTGGGCACCCCCAGTCAGCCTGCGATCAAGCAGAAGCCGGACGCCAGCACGCGCCCCTTGGTCGGCTATTCCCTAGGCACGGGCAGCGTTGCGCCCGAGCGTTTGGAGGGCGCCGAGCGCTCTCCGAGCCTTCCCCCGACCAGCGCCAAGCGCTAGGCAATGCGATTTAGCGGCTGTATCGCCGCGAACTGCCGCAGGCCGGCACGAGAGTGCTACTAGGGCCCTTTCATGAATCCCGACCTGCCGCTGGACCCGAGCGCCGCTGCCTCTCCCGAGGTGATCGCGCACAGCGTGCGCCTGCGCGTGCTGCTCTTGTGCCTGGCTGCGGTGCTGTCGCTGTGGTTGACCAAACTCGCGCTGTTCGCCGCCGTCGGAACCCTGCTCGGGTTCGTCTCGCTGCCCGCGCAGCCGCGCCGCCAAGTGGCACGGCTCAAGCTTGCGCTGGGGCTGGCAGGCGCGTGCGCGACCGTCGGCACGTTTCGCTTCCTGGTGCTCGAGGCCGTGCCCGGCATGGTCGAGGGTGGAACGACCGCCACGGAGCAGCGTGTCGTGTCTCGCTTGCGCGAAATCCTATTTGCCCAAGATGCCTGGCGTAGGAACGCCTACTACGATCCGGATGGTGACCACGTGGGCTCGGCGGGGCTGCTGGGCGAGTTGAGCGCGGAGCTCGGCGTCCGCGCTGGCAAGCGCGTCGAACCCGCGGTGCTCGAGGGCTATCCCAAACTGGTCGATACCCGACTCGGACCGGCCGCAGAGCTCGGCGGGTATCTGCTGCTCGTGTGTTTGCCCAAGCAGGACGGTGGCTACAGCGCGAGGCCCGGCGATGCCATCGACGACGAAGCAGCCGAGCGCCATTTCTACGCCTATGCCTGGCCCGCCGAGCGCGGCCAGGGCCTGACGACGGCGTATTTCTTGGACGAGCACGAACGAATCTTGCTGGCAGATAGCCAAGAGGCCGAGCCGCGCCGGCTGATCGGAATCGACGCGCCGCCCGCCTGCGACGATGTTTCAGCGCCCGGCACTGCCGGCGATTGGCGCGTGTGGCGCCACAAGAAGCCCCGCTCTAGCTTGCCCTTCGACAAGCAGTGATTCCGCGATGGACGACCAATACAAAAGCGACTTGAACCGCGACGTGAAACCGGCACAGCCGAGCGAGTTTGCTGCGCTCGAGCTGGGGCCAATGCGCGTCTGGCCTCCGGTCGTGCTCGCGCCGATGGCGGGAGTCACGAACTATCCATTTCGTTCGCTGTGCCGGCGCTTCGGTGCCGGGCTGTACGTGAGCGAGATGATTACCGCTCGGCCACTCGTCGAGGGCAACCAGAAGACGCTGCGTATCGCCGATTTTGGTCCGGAAGAAAACCCGCGCAGCCTGCAACTTTATGGCGTCGATCCGTACTACGTGGGTGAAGCCACCAAGCGCCTGGTCGGTGAAGGGCGAGTCGATCACATCGACATGAACTTCGGTTGCCCGGTGCGCAAGGTCACGAGCAAAGGTGGCGGCGCCGCGATCCCGGTCAAACCCAAGCTGCTCGCCGCCATCGTGCGAGCCTGCGTGCAAAACGCAGGTGCGGTGCCAGTCACGATCAAGTTCCGAATGGGCATCCATGACGAGCTGTTGACCTTTTTGGACGCCGGTCGTGTCGGCGAGGCGGAGGGCTGTCGTGCGGTGGGTCTTCACGCACGCACCGCCGCGCAGCTGTACGACGGCGAAGCGCGCTGGAGCGCGATCGGCGAGCTGAAGCAAGCGGTCCGGAGTATCCCGGTGCTCGGCAACGGCGACATCTGGGAAGCCGAAGATGCGCTGCGCATGATGCGCAGCACCGGTTGCGACGGCGTGATCGTGGGTCGCGGTTGCCTCGGTCGGCCGTGGCTGTTTCGGGATTTGGTGAGCGTATTCGACGGTCGCGAGCCAGAAAACCCGCCGCTCTTGGGCGGCATCGTCGCGATCATGTTGGAGCACGCCACGCTGCTCACGAACTGGTTTGGAGAGCGCATGGCGATGCGCTCGTTTCGCCGTCACTCGACTTGGTATACCAAGGGCTTTCGCGGCTCCGCCGAGCTGCGCCAGCGGCTCATGCAAATTGCCTCACTCTCGGATTTGCGGCAGGCTTTGGAAAGCGTCGACGGCAGCCAGCCCTTCCCGCCATCTGCCATGCGCGTCCCGCGCGGCAAGGGCTCGGGCACTCAGGCAGTCAGTCTGCCCGAGAATTATTTGCTCGACCGCGAGGACGCGACGCCGCCCGGAGCGGATGCCGAGGACGAATTTTCGGGCGGCTGAAGGCTGCGACACAATTGCGCAACACGGGGCCTGCTATCGCAGGAGCGTGAGGCGAAAGAGCCAAGGAGACCGCACCGAAACGGACGTGGAACGTGCAGGGTGACGCGCCCCCGAGTCACGTGTACGCTTCCGTAGTCCCAGGTACGACCACCCCTCGCAACAAGGACGTGACCATGAGAGTCCCTGAAATGGTCAGTGACTTCTTCGATTGGCGCTGGGCGCCGTGCGTCGGTCTAACCGCAGGGTCACTTGCATTCGTCGTGCTCGCCGTGCTCTTGATCCCGACGCGCTTCGACGGTGAGCCCCGCGCTGCTGCGACGCTGAGCTCCTTCCCTAGCCCGAGGCCGCAACGAGCACTGTACGCTTCGTCGCTGGCGGCTAGCCTGGCCGAAACAGAACACGCGCCGGACGACTCACGCGTGGCGCGGCCCGCGCCCCAGTCTAACCCGCAAGCCATCCAGACGGGCGCGAGCTTTCAGCGCGGGTTCTCCCCGATCCTGGATCGCCCCCCCGCGCCGCCTCCCGCAGCACCGGCTCCCCCGCCCGCGCCCGCGCCCGCTCCCGCAGCACCGGCTCTCGCCCCCGCCGTCGAACCGCTGGCAACGGCGCCAAGCTCGGTCGTCGTCCCCCAACCCGTGCCGGGCGGCGAGTCGCGTGAAGTCCCGGCTCAGTGAGGCGGAGTCGGTGACGCGTTGAGCGATTCGGTGCGGCTCGATCGCTTCTTGTTTGCTTCGCGCTTGTTCAAATCGCGCACCCTGGCTCAGACTGCCTGCGAAGCGAACCACGTGCGAGTCAACGGCGAGCCCGTGCGCTCGAGCCACGCGTTGCGCGTGGGCGACGAAATCCGCGCATTTTCTCCGCGCGGGAGCATCGTCTGGGAGGTCCTGCAGCTTGCGGAAAAGCGCCTGGGCGCGCCAGAAGCCCGCTTGCTCTACGCCGATCACTCTCCCCCGCCGCCGCCCAAAGAGGAGCGAGTCGCGGTGCGCGAACGAGGCGCTGGTCGACCCACGAAGGCCGAGCGACGCGCTACGGATCGCTTTCGCGGCGACGACTGAGCGTCAGCCCGGCAACACCGAGCATCCAGGTGCTGAGCAGCAGCGCGCTCAACTTCTGCACCGCGGGCACGACCAGCGGAGCAGGCTCGCGTCCGCCCATGTAATGAACGAACAGCAAAGCGTGCAAGACGCCCGCGGCCAGCGCCAGCGCTCCGAGAACGCCGAGTGTGCGCGCCGCTCCCGACGAACGGCACAGTGCCCACACGGCACACAGCGCGGCGGAGAGCCCCAGCGCGCCAGCGAACAGCGACAGCTCGGCGTGAAAGTCATACAGCTCCGACGGCGTAAACGGCACCGCCAGGTAGCTCAGCACCGCACATTCACCGAGCCCGCGTACCCAAGCTGCAGCGCGGGGGCTGTGCGCGAAATACCGTGGCACCAACCAGAAAAATCCCGAAAGGGCGGCGGCGAAGCTCAGCATGGCGGCCTGCGCGAGCCGGGAGCCCAGCGGATTGTTCACCCCTGACAGTGAGACGGGCTGCGTCAGATCGCAGAAGTAGTTGGCAAAGAAACGGTGCCCGTACGTCCCGCGGTCGAGCCAGGTCCCGCCCGGATAGAGGGCCGCCGAAGCCGCAAATAGGCCCGCGAATGCCAGCCATCCGAGCGCGATCAGCAGCGCACACCGGCGCGGGGAGAGCCCAAGCCGTCGGCTCCAGCTGCGATTGACACACTCGCGCACACGGTAGCCTAGAGTCGCACCTGCTTTGCGTGCAAGGTGGCTTGGAAACGGACGCGAAATGGCCGACGTGCCACGCTGTAGATCATATGCTGCGACCCGCCCTGGCAGATCCCACGGATCCCGATCCAGCGGTTGGCACTCGCGCGGACGTCGAGTCCGAAACGCCCGACCCGGCACAAGCCGCGCCGAAGCGACGGCTGTCGTCTTATCCACCCGGCGCGCGCCGCTCGTCGTCGCCGCCCCCCTCTTCGCCCGATCGCGTGGACCTCGCCTGGCTGCAGCAGATCTTCGCCAACATCACCGTCGAGGGCTCACTCGCGCACGCGCGCTTCGGGGAGTACACGCTGCGCACGGCGTTGCAACCCGTGCTGAGCCTGGCGCACCACAAGCCGGTTGGCTACGAGGCGTTGCTGCGCGCTTACGATTCCCAGGATCGCTTGGTCTCACCGCATCGCATGTTTCGCAAGGCGGGTGACGACGCGATCGCACTCGATCAAATCTGCCGCGCGCTGCATCTGCAAAATTGCGTACTTCAAGGTGCTGCCAACAACTGGATCTTCCTGAACGTCAGCCCCGCGCTGATCTTGGAAGGCCACTCCACACGCACCATCTTGCCGCGCGTGCTCGAGCGCTACGGAGTGCCCGCCCATCGCGTGGTGGTCGAGATCTTGGAGACCTCCGCCTACGATGAAGAGAATCTAGCGCGCTGCGTGCAGTATTTCAGGGATCTCGGCTGCCTGGTCGCGATCGACGACTTCGGCGCGGGGGAGTCCAATTTCGAGCGTATTTGGCGGCTCAAGCCGGACATCGTGAAGCTCGATCGCTCGATGGTCGTGGAAGCCGTGCGCACCGCACGAGTGCGACGCATCCTGCCCGGCCTAGTGTCGTTGATCCACGAGGCGGGTTGCTTGGTGGTGATGGAGGGTATCGAGACCGCCGAGCATTCGATGATCGCGATGGAGAGCGACGTCGATTTCGTGCAAGGCTTCTACTTCGGCGAGCCGAGGTCCTGCCTGAGCGCGGACGACGACCACCGCGAGCTGCTGAACGAGCTGTTTCAGTGCTTTCAAGAGCGTGCGCATCGACAGTCCACGAGCGAACGTTCCGTGCTCGCACACTACTCCAAGAAGTTCGAGGACGCGGCGTCGCTGCTCCGCTTGGGCGGAGAACCGGAGCACGCCTTCTCCGAATTTTTGGCGCTGGGCGGCGTGCAACGCTGCTACTTGTTGTCGTCCGAAGGCGTGCAGGTCGGCGCCAACATCGGTACCCGCGAGGCCGCGCGCAGGCTCGATCCACGCTACCTGCCATGCGCCGACGCCGAAGGCGCCAATTGGTATCGACGACCTTACTTCCGGCGCGCGATCGCCCAGCCGATGGCAGTGCAAATTTCGAGACCGTACCTGTCCATCGCCGACGCTCGGGCGTGCGTCACGTTCTCGATCGCCATCCCCGAAACCGATGGCGTTCGCGTATTGTGCGCCGATTTGGACTGGGAATCGTTCGCCAGCTAGCGACTCGGCGACAGGCTCACTTGCGAGTCAAGAACGCGAGCGCGCGACGACTCGGCATGAAGAAGTAGGCCCCGCCGCGCGTTTCCACCACGCGCGGCAGCGCGCGAACGCGCCGCGCAGGACAGCCTTGGATCGTGAAATCGGCGGCTGGAAATGGCACTGCGCGCTCGGCGCCCAGGAGCGGATCCGGATCGCTCGAGAGTCCGGCGAACGCTGGATTTTGCACCCAATTCGATTGCACGAACTCGAACTGGCGACTGAGGTTGGCGTTGAAGCATAGAAAGTGCAGGCCGCGTTCCTCGCTCGAAGCACGCAAGCGCAGCGCGTCGATGTCGTACTCTTCGTCCAGCGGTGGGCCGTAGGCGCGTCCGCGCCGCAAGAGTCGGTGTCGATTGGTCAAATGCAACCGCTCGGCGCGCACGCTATCGTCCCGCGGGTCGCCGCTCAGCTCGGGATCGTGGGGCACAGGCAGGGCGGTGTCGCGCGGGTTCGAGCGCCGGATGTGCGAGCCGATCGGGCAGCGCTCGCCGAAGGAGTCGTTGTTTCGACTGTAGACGAAGGTATCGAGCTCCTTTTCGACGGCCTCTCCGGGCGCGTCCGGGAAACGGGCGAGCGGCGTGCCATTCGGCCAACGGCCGACGAATTTGGCCGCGAGCCACTCACGCCCGGCGCGTCCCGGTGGCGCATCGGGCACGGTCTGGCGCGCCTGTTCGATGTAGTTCCAGAAGGCCTGCACGTCCTGGGACAGCTGCCGGAATACCAGGTAGCTGCCGTTCTTGCCGAAGTCGTGACGCTCCGGTCGACCCGCGACCGTGGCCAAGATCCCGTGCGGATCGGCGCTTTCGGGGACCTCGGGGGACAGCGGCTGTTTGCCGTATTCATTGGCTTGGCCGAGCAGCACTTCACCGGCGGCGATCACGTCGTCGCTGCGATCGCGTGGCAGTCCCCCAATGCGCGGATTGGCGATGCCATCACGGAAGCCGAAGTGCTCTTTGCGACGGGTCAGGTTCGAAGCCACCGTGTCGAGCACGGTGATCACGCGGGTGCCATGCGCGCGGCACAGCTGTGCGGTGATGAATTCTTGAATGCGCACCCAATCTTCGGGATCGGCATCGCCCTCACCCGCGAACACCGCGAGTAAGCCGTGCACGGATTGATCCGGGCGCCCCCAGCGCCAGTTGGCGGGAGCGCTTTCGCCATCGTCGCCCAAGCGGCGAGCTCGGCTCGCCTCGCACATGCCTTCTTGATAGGGCAAGGCGAAGCCGGACAGTGCCGTCTCGTGCAAGCCAAGCTCGCGAAAGCCTTGATACGTGAACGCGATGTTGAAGCACAGGTCGCCCAGAAAGGGCGGTTCACGCCGACGCGTGCCGCGATAGGAGCCGAATTGAATGCCGTCCTGCACGCGCCGGAGCCAGCTGCGAGCGGCGGCCGAGTCCACGATTTGGAAAATGGCGTAGCGCGCAGCCGGCTTTTTGCCGTATCCGCTCAGGATCAGGCCTTGAATGTCTCTCAAATCGTCTGGGGTCATGAAACACCGCTGAAGCGTAGAGTCAGGTGATCCGACGGAACCAAGCGCGAAGCTCTGCAGCACCCGGCGGATGATGCAGGCCACAGCGGATCCAGGTGTTGTTGTTGAGGGCGGCCAGCCCGAGCTCGGGGTATGCCGTGTAGAACACCTGGGTCGGGCGCTGGTACGCGCGACTCCAGGCCTTGAAGCGCTCTTCGTCGCTCGCGCCGAGCTGCGTCAAATAGCTGGTGGTCGGATAGCCCATGGTCAAGGTCCAAGCCAAATTCAAGCCGATCGCGGCGCGGTCGACGAAGTCCCCCAGGTAGCTCTCCCAACTCGAATCGTAGTTGCTGAAGAACACGAGTCGCGAGCTGTCGTCGATCAGCAGCCACTTCGCGAAGTGAATCGTCGGGATACCGCCGAGCTGACCGATGTCGTTGAAGTGGTTCCTGGCCATCGTATCGATGTAGCCATGCGAAAAGAGCAACAAGGCCAGGCGCTCTGCGCCTTTCAAAGGCACGACGTGGGTGAGCGCATTTTGTAGCGCATGGTCCTCGGTGCCCGCCATTTCCAAGAACGATCGACGATCGGCGTCGGTCCACGCTTCTTGGCGCACGCGGTGATCGTACTCTGGGTCCAGCTTCTGCCAGCGTCGGATGTTCGGCAACTGGCTGAGCACGAACGCAACCAGGTCACTCGAAAGGTTCTCGAGCCAGGCGCGGAGCCCGGCCCTCAAGCGCTGCCTGCGAAGCGCTGCGTCCGGCGAAAGCGGCGCTGGCTGATCGATGTTCAAGCCGCTGAGCTGCGGATCGCTGCCGCATTGCAAGCGCACATGCTTGCGCGCGGCGTGATACAGCTCGCGCGGAGGCGCTTTCGGCGTTCTCGAGAAGAAATCGAGCAGCACGTTGCGCAGGTGTTGCTCGAGACGGATGCGCGCCAAATCACGATGCGAGTGGCCCTGATAGGCCGCGCTGGCCTGCAGCTGGTGCTCTGCCAGCCACTGTGCGAGCTGCGGTGCGCTCGCCTCCGGTGCCAACCCCGAGCAATGTCGGAAGACAGGCCACAACGACGGGCTGAGCGCTTGGCATAGAAGCACGAGGTGCTCGAAGCGCGCCTGCCCGGCGTCGGCGACCTGCGTGTCGAAGTTCGACTCGAAGATCAGCGACGAGCCAAACTGTCCATCGTTCGGCTCTTCCAAGAGTACCAAGCGCGCGAAGTGGATGCCGAGCGCGGGATCGGCGAAAACCCGCGGTCTCGCGCCCGCCCCGGGCATCTGATCGGCGGCCAGCGCCTGCAGCGCGGCGCGCAACTCGGCAAACGGGGCGGCGCCAGCGACCCTCGCAACGACCGTGAGCGTTTCCTGACGCACGAGCAGCATTCTAAACCCCGGTTCGGGTTTGTGGGCAACATCGCGCGTGTCGGGGACCGCCAGTGCCAGCTCGGCTCAGGCTCTCGTGCGCGGCGCGCGCGCCTTTCCGGCTAGTTTCCGGGCTCGAAAGCAGTCGAGCCAATGGTCGTTCACCATGCCGACCGCCTGCATGTGTGCGTACACGATGGTCGAGCCGACGAAGCTGAAACCGCGCTTCTTCAGGTCCTTACTGAACGCGTCGGAGAGCGCCGTTCGTGCGGGAATGTCCTGCCGGGCGCGGACGCCGTTTTGAAGCGGCACGCCGTCGACGAAGCGCCATTGGTACGCCGCAAAGCTGCCAAACTCCTCTTGGACCTTCGCGAACGCACGCGCATTCTTCACGGTCGATGCGAGCTTGAGTCGGTTGCGTACGATGCCAGGGTCTTGCATCAGCCGTTCGATCCGCTGCGGAGTAAAGCGCGCCACCCGCTCGACGTCGAAGTCGGCGAACGCCGCGCGGTACGCCTCGCGCTTGCGCAGCACGGTGAGCCAGCTCAAACCAGCCTGTGCGCCCTCCAAGGTCAAGAACTCGAACAGCACTCGATCGTCGTGCACGGGCACACCCCACTCGGTGTCGTGATAGGCGATCATCAGCGGGTCTTCGCCGCACCACCAGCAACGCACCTTGCGCGCCGTCCGTGCAGCGGCCGCTGTCTTTCGAGTTGCCATCGTCGATCGAGAGTCTGCCCAAGCGCTGACTCTGCGTCACTCACTGCCGATCCCTGCGCAGCAGAATCGAAACAGCAGCTCGGCGACGACCCGTTGCGTTTCCGCGCCAGGCTCGCGATTCCTAGCGCGAACGAAGTTTCGCGCCTGCTCGCACCCGAGCCGCAGGGAATGCGTCACGCGTGACACCAGGGTCAGGGGTCTGGACACCGCGAGCGCCTCAGGCGAGCCGAGCTCGTCCTGCATGGCCAATCGGCCGGGCTGCGCAAGTAACGAACAACGTGGAGCGATTCGCGAAGCAGCCCGATCGACGCCCGGAAATGACGATCGGGGCACGCACGTTGCAGCACCTGGACTTACGCGGCACGCACGGCGGCCGTTGTCATGGAAACGCCACGAGAGCCTCATGCGACCCACCCAACAAGAATTCGCAAATCCCCGAGAGTGGTTGATTCGATTGGCCCAGGACAGTGACGGTTATCGCCGGTTGGTGCGAGAGTCCGGCGGTACGGGTCGCGCAGCGTATCGCTTGGCGCGTGCACGCTGCAGCTCGACTTTCGGTCGCGAGCCGTGTTTGGAAGACCTGCAGGCCGCCGCGGAGTTGCTCGCCACTCGGCTCGGCAGCGGCGGAGCGCTACCGATCCAGTCGCTGCTACCGAGCGCCACGTCCTCCGTCCCTCCCCCAACACCCACGCCGGACCGACGCGCCGCGGAGAAGTCGCGCTCGCGCGCGAGTCGCGCCAGCATTTAGAAACCCTCACTGCGGATTCGAGCTTCCGGCACACCGTGCGCGATTAGCGAGCGCACGACTTCGTTCACCATCTCCGAGCGCCCGCAGACGTACGCATCGAGCGGAGCGAGCGAGCTCACGGCCTCGGTGATTTGCGCCTGAACTCGGCCTCGTCGACCTAGCCACGTAGGACCTCCGCCGCTGAGCGTCGGAATGAAGTGGAAGCGCGCGTGCTGCGCGGCGAGCCGCGCAAAGTCAGCGACGAACAGCACGTCTTCCGGCTCGCGATGGCCAGCCAGCAGGAGCAGCCGTGTTTCCGAGGCGCGCCCGAGCTCCTCCTCGACGAGCGCGTGCAGCGGTGCGATGCCGGTGCCCACGCCCACCAGCAGCGCAGCAGGGCTCGGCGCGGGCTGCCAAGTGAAGGTCCCCATGGGCCCCTCCACTTCCAGCTCGGCCCCGAGCGGCAGCGTGTCCATCACGTCCGCGCCCGCGTGGATGGCCACGGCTAGCGCAAATTCCCCGGCTTTTTTGGGGTCATTCGCGGTGGCGATGGAATAGGGTAAGAAAAGCGCTTGCCCCTGGCCGCGAACGACGACCAAGTGCTGACCCGCTGCCCAAGTGAAGGGCGCCTTCGCTGCGAAGCGAAGCAAATGCACGCGGCTCGAAACTGGCGATCGCTCGAGCAGCTCGACCACGAAGCGGGCAGGCATCGCCCGTTCATAGAAGGTTTGTCAGTCCTTTCGCCATGAATTTTTTTGGTCACGCCCTGATCGCGCATCGTGACGAGGCAACTCGCGGGCCGACTCGAGCAGAGTTCGTGCTCGGCGCGATGCTGCCTGATTTCGCGTCCATCCTGCGCACGCGGCAACCCTTGGCGACGCTCGATGCGCTCGACGCTGGCCTTTCGTTTCATCATCGCACCGACCATGCGTTTCACGGCTCGCAGGGTTTTCTGGAATTTTCCCGCCAAGCTTCCGCCTTTTTGAGCGATCGCGGGGTTTCGCGCGGCACGGCACGCGCAGTGGCACACGTGGGCGTCGAGCTGCTCTTGGACGCTGCCTTCGCCCGGGAAAATGCCGCAAACGAAGCGTACCTGGCAGCCATTGCTTGTGCCATGACGGAGCGCGTGCAGGGCGCCATCCGCTGGCCCACGAGCGACGCTAGCGAGCGTTTTCAGAGTCTCTGCCACAGGCTGCAGCAGCGCGGGCGCTTCCAAGAAAACCCTCCGAGTGAGCACGTCGCCGAGCGCTTGCGCAGCATCCTGGCCGATCGCCCGCGCCTTTCGATGAGCGATGACGCACTGACCGTCGTTCAGCACTGGGTTTCGACCGCCCGCCCGCAGATCACGTCCGGCGCCCCGCAGTTACTGCGCGAGGTCGAGCAACGCTTGAACCTCGGCCTGCTTCTACCCTAGCTGGGTAAGCGAGGACGCTTGCTTCAGCGCGACTTGTCCGCCGGCATGTCGATCTTGCTGTAGGCTAGTCCGCGAGCCTCGGCCTGGTCGAGACTCCGCATGCCATGGAACACCGCGCTCCCCCTTCGACCAACATCGCCGCCACGATTTTTCGCGATCTGCGCAGCCAGATCCTCAAGGGAGTGCTCAAACCGAGTGAGCGATTGCCCGGAGAACGCGAGCTCGCCGCGCAGTACGGCACCAACCGCAATACCTTGCGTGAGGCGGTGCGCATGCTGGAACAAGCGCGACTGGTGACGGTGCGCCACGGTCAGGGCGTGACCGTCGCGGATTTTCGCAAGACGGGCACGATGGAGCTCTTGCCTCCGTTTTTGGAGAACACCGGCAACGCTGCGGAGATCCACGCGCTGCTCGAGGACATCTTGCCAGCACGTCTGCTGGTGCTGGAGTTCGCGACCCGCTTGGCTGCCAAGCGCGCCAGCACGGACGATATCGCGCGCCTGCGCGACATCACCGAGCTGTTGATTGCGGCCTTCGAGCGGCGGGACCCGGTGGTGATCGCGCACGGCTTCCAACGCTGGCTCGACGCACTGCTGGACGCCGGCCACTCGGTAGCCGTGCGTTGGATCGCCAATCCGTTCCTGGATGCTTATCGCGAGTTGCTCGATCGCTTTCCGGCACTGTGGATGCTCGAGCCTAGCTTTCCGCAACATTTGCGGGATTTGGTGACGACGCTCGAGGCCGCGGACGAAGAAAAGTCGATCGCGGTGACACGCGAATATTACCACCGCGTGGACGCCATGTTGATGCGCGCGCTGGCCAGCCTCGTGCCCAAGGGCTAACGCCGAGCTGCGTGATCAAGCTGTCGTTCGGCGCGCAGCAGCCAGGCCCGGATGCGTAGCGGCGCCGCGCCGAGCCACGCATCATCGTGTCCGGCAACGGGCAAGGGCGCGCTGGACTTGGTGGACCAAAACAGAACCGGACCGTCCTCACGTGCCCGCAGGCCAACGACCAAACGCGCGGCTGACTTCGCGCTGTACGTGCCATCCAGGGCCGGCAAGCCGAGACGCTGCCAAAGCGCTTCCGCTTGGCTGCCGGCCACGCTCGGTTGGCCGTAACCTGGACCGAGGTAACGTCCATCGACCTCGAAGCGCGCCCCCAGCGTTGCGCTGTCCCAGCGCGGCAGCGTATCGCCCGCGAGGTCGCGTAGAAAATGCGCCGTGCGCGTCGCCAGGCCGAGGATGCGCAGGCGGCTCGTGACGGGCCAGGGCGAGACACGGACCGAGATCAGGCGAGGCAGCGTGGCAGGCTCGAAACCGACGCGAAAGTGCGCCGCGAGCGTCAAACCCAGCAGCAAACCCGCCGACGTACAGGTCGAGCCCACTGCGACGATCACGCGACGCGGCGCGGGCAACAGCCCCGCTGCGACCTGTCGTCCGAGCTCCAGTCCTGCAGAGACGTAGCCCAAGGCGCCAAGCGGCGTAGCGCCACCCGGCA